>Ga0180432_10004528_pt1 | contig 18989 bp, 10 predicted proteins | sample SS_ome_10_FD_132414 | JGI IMG/M metagenome (GOLD analysis project Ga0180432, IMG submission 132414) | Hypersaline lake sediment archaeal communities from the Salton Sea, California, USA - SS_1_MS_2 metaG | ecosystem: Environmental > Aquatic > Non-marine Saline and Alkaline > Hypersaline >...
AGAGAAACGAGAGGCCATCATGAAACACACAAGACGAGATAAGAGCTACGCAGGACTTGCCCTGCGTAGCTCGAAGAGCGGAGCAGGGTTTACCTTGCTCGAGGTGCTCGTGGCGATGACGATCCTCGCCATCCTGGGCGCCGCGCTCTTCACCATGTTCACCCAGGCGAGCGGCACCTGGCAAATGGCCGACGCCCGCACCCAGCAGTTCGCCGCCGCCCGCGAGGCCCTCGGCCTGATCAGCATGGAGCTTCGCCAGGCCGTCGCCCCGCCCAGCGCCGCCGTTGGGGGCTTCTGGGGCTCGGAGGTCAAGAAAGACATTGATGAAGTCTACTTCGTTGCGCCCACGGAGACCCGCAGCCCGGAGGCCGGGCAAGACGTCTGCGTCATCGGTTACTGGGTGAACGACGACGGCGACCTCATGCGCTACTGCTTGTCGGATGACGCCGGCGTCGGCAACTGGAGGGACCTCTCCCCCAAGAGCAACATCCAAAACAAGAGCGAGCGCATCGGCGTCAACGTCAGGTCCCTGACCTTCGAGTACTGGGGGCCAACCGACACCAAATGGCCAGGCAGGAAAACGTGGCAGAGCCCCGACGAAGGCGACACGCTGCCGCAGGCGGTTCGGATCACGCTCGTCATCCAGGACCCCAACGACCCGACGGACGAGGATAAAGACAAGACGTTCATAACCATCGTGCGGCTCGACGCCGCCAAGAGGACCGAAGAATAACCGAGCCATCATACACGTTTCATTTTCCCATCATCCGGCTCACGCGCAACAAACGAATCATTCAACCGGATGAGAAAGGCAAACAGACCATGAAAACGCTCCTTCACATGCCGCGCAACGAGCAGGGCATCGCACTGCTCATCGCGCTCGCCGTGCTCGTGCTCATGGCGATCCTCGCCGTCGCGTTTTACACGAGCCAGGACATCGAGAGCATGGCGGCCCTGAACGCGCGGGCTGCGCGCTCGGCCGAGGCGATCGCCGAGGGCGGCCTCGAATGGGCCATCTCGCTGATCGAGAGCGACGAGACGCCCGGCTATGACACGAACTTCGACATCTGGGGCCCACGCGCCAAGGATGCCGGGCTCTGGTACTCCAGCGAGCACGACATGCTCTTCAACAACGGCAGCGACAACGAAGTGGACCTCTCCGACCTCGTGGAGGACAACGACGCGCGCTGGATCGAGGTCGGTTTCAAAATCGGCGACGTCACGCGCCCCGCTGGGCGCATTGCCGTCATCATCGAGTGCGAGAGCGGCAAGGCCAACCTCAACGTCGTCGGGAACGCCGCCGACGGGCAGGCCGAGGGCATCAACCCGGCCGAGGTGAGCCTCCACACAATCATTGGCGCCATCCCCGACACCGAGGCCGCGTGGCCCGGCAGCATCATTGATGCGCGCAACGGCGGCGACAGCACGATCGGCGGCGGCGGCGACGACGACGGCGATGGGCCCCTCGGCTGCATCCAGTGCGACGACGACCTCGACGGAACGGCCGATCCGGATGACACCAGTGACGCCACCAACGAGCCGGACGAACGAAATATGTACGCCATCGCCGGCAACGACATCGCTTTCCTTGACCTCTCGACGGTCCTCATGGACGCCAGCATGACCGGGGCCGACGAAGAGGAGAAAAACGCGAACCGGAGGAAAGCCCTCGAGACGATCCGCGACTACGTCACCGTCAACTCGCGGACGCAGAACGTCTACCCGCTCAACCCGGCCGACGCGGATCCCACGTGGCGCAACCGGCTCTGCGTCAACCTCGACGCCACCACCGCGCAACAGATCCGCGATGAACTCGGCGCGCTCGATGGAGCCGACCGCCTGCCGACTGGCGCGGACGTGGACCTCGACCAGATCGCCGCGAATATTCGCGACTTCACCGACGGGGAAGCGTCAAAGGAGCCAACCGAGCTCAACGGGAAGTATGGACTCGAGCAGACGCCGTACCTCAACGAGATCGAGACGAGCCCGAAGCCCTACCCAGCCACCTACGATGGGAGGGACGCTATGGTATATGACCACGGGGAGTTCATCGAGGTTGTCAACCCGTACGAGGATGAAGCGAAGGTGAAAGTCCAGGCACCTGGACTCACGAATACCGGGGGCAACAGAGATGTCTTTTCTGATCCTGTGGACGTTGAGGGCCGCAGCGGGGATGACGTCGGGGACGAAGGCTACGCTGTCATTGGCGACACGAGCGCGCGTATCTGGTTGCTCCCGATCCCACCGGAAACTCCGGGTGAGTGGCGCTATGTACCAAACTACGGCGATTACCCACTTGGGTGTGACAGCTACATGAACCTGGACCTGGAAAGTAACAGTAGGATCACCCTAAGCACGAATGACGACGACACCATCGAGATCGCCACCCAATATGGCAGTGATGACCAAGGTTCACAGACGGCTCAAAAAGACGACCCCAGGGCTCGCGTCGAAGAGAACTGGAAGCTGGCTACGGATACAATGGGAAAATTCAATTCCTCCACTTGCAAGCCAAGCGAGTCCGGCGACGAGGATGGTGACATCGGGCTCAGCAATCTGTACGTGATATACAACGGCCCGGTCGGCTCCATCGGCCACCTGGGCCGGGTGCACACAGGCCAGCCGTGGCAAACGATTGATCTGACGGGCGAGGGCGTCACCTGGGACACTGTGCATACGACCCGAACCTGGCTCAATATCTACGACGCCTTCACCACCTGGACGGACACCGACCCGGAACACCACCCCTACGGCCTGATCAACATTAACACGGCACCTAGCGAAGTTTTGGCGGGTCTAAAAGGCGTGGACGCATCCGGGCTGTACAGCGCCACGCAGCCGGGCTCGGGCACAGGGCGCGTCATCGAGAGCATCGGCGAGCTCGGTGAGTACCTCGATATGTCGAGTGGGAGCACGACCTGGGACCGCGAAAAACATCTGGCGGACGTGGCCGGCCTGGTCACCGTGCGGTCGCACGTCTTCCGGGTGACCGTGCGCGCCCAGGCGCTCGATCGCCAGAGGCGGAAGATAGCCGAGCGCCGGCTCGAGGCGAGCGTTCTGCGCGAGGTCGAGCTCAACGACAGCGGCGAGCCGACCGGCGTCATCAAGGTGCGGGTGCTCTCGATGCGCTGGCTCTCTGAGGATTGAAAAAAAGAGGATTTATCCTGCGTAGCCTCCTGGCGAAAGGGAGGATTTATCCTGCGTAGCCTCCTGGCGAAGCAGGAAAAAATTCGATTTGACACGGCCCCCCACAGGTGCTACATAGTAGTGCCTGGCTCTAAGGAGGGGGCAGGCTGCCGCGGCGCCATGTCGCGGCAAACACAAAGAGGAGAGACACGGTTCCGGAGTCCTGAGACGCCTGCCACGTCTTTATACATAGCCGTCATACCAAATCATTGACCGAGACGGACAAGGCGAGGCACGGAACCATGAACCCCGAACGTCGGAGCGCGAGGCGCTCAACCCACCCCTCTTCATGGCCCGATACTACTCTGCGTAGTACGCTACGTAGCACGAGTCCCGTCGCCTTGGTGTGCCACTGTGCCGCGCTCGGAAACGAAGTTTTTTACGCCGAAGGGACTGAGCAGCCATGAGTAAATCGCATATCTGTTTCGACGTCGGGTCGGACACCCTCAAGATGGCCCACTTCACGGCCGAGGGCGACACCCTGCGCCTCGAGGACTACGCGGTGGTCAACCTGGGCATCGCGCCGGACACCCCCATCGAGGAGCACCACGCCGTGGTGGCCCAAACGATCCGGTTCACCCTCGATGAGCGCAAGCTCCGGCCCAAGAGCATCCTCATCTCGCTCTCGGGCCAGTCGGTCTTCGTCCGGTTCGTCCGGCTGCCGGCGGTCGAGGAGAGCAAGATCGCCCAGATCGTGCGCTACGAGGCGCAGCAGCAGGTGCCGTTCCCCATCGACGAGGTCGAGTGGGACCACCAGCTCATCGGCGACGCCTCGGGCGAGGAAATTGACATCGTGCTCGTGGCGATCAAGACCGAGATCGTCTCGGGCCTCGTCGGGGCGATCCGCAAGCAGGGCCTCGAGGTCGAGGCGGTGGACGTCTCGGCGCTCGCGCTCTACAACGCGCTGGTGTTCAACGAGGGGCCGTTCGAGACCTCGACCGCGCTCATTGACCTCGGGGCCAAGACGACCAACCTGATCATCGCCGAGGGGATCAACCTCTGGTCGCGGAGCATCCCGATCGGCGGCGACAACTTCACCAACGCCATCGCCAAAGAGCTGCACATCTCGATCGTCGAGGCGACCAAGCTTAAACGCCTCGTCACGATCGGCGGGGCGCCGACCGACGACGAAAACGTCCGGCGCGCCTCGGACGCCGCCACCGCGGTGCTGACCCGGCTGCTCGCCGAGATCCGGCGCTCCATCGGCTACTACCGATCGCAGTCGCAGGGGACGCCGGTGCGACGCGTTGTCATCTCCGGCGGCGGCTCGTCCATCAAGGGCATCACCGCGTTCCTCACCGAGAAGCTGCGCGTCGAGGTCACGCCGCTCTCGCCGACCGCGAAGCTCTGCGTCGCGCCCGGGGTGAACGCCGAGACGCTCAAGACCCAAGCCCATCTGCTCGGCGACGTGGTGGGGCTCGGGCTGCGCGCGGCCGATCGCGGGCTCATGAGCGTCAACATCCTACCGAAAGCCGTCGTCTACCAGCGCGAGCTCTCGAAGAAGAAGGTCTACATCGTCGGCGCCGCCGCGTGCCTGATCGGCGCGCTGCTCCTGCTCGGCCTCCACGCGCAGGCCAGCGCACGAGGTGCCAGGCAAAGGCTCGACGAGTTCGATATCAAGGAACGGCAGTGGACCGTTTGCGCGAATGCGATCAAGAAGGTCTCTCGCGAGCGCAGGGAAATCGAAGAGTTCGCCGAGGAAATCGAGAAGATGCAGTCGGCACGCCTCTACTGGGTGGACTTCCTCGAGACGATCAAGCGCGAAAAGCCCGAATACGCCTGGGTCACCCGCATCCACCTCGAAGGGATCGAGGACCCCGGCAAGATGCTCGGTCGCTCCGGGTTCGATCTGGGCCTGGAGTATCCAGAGGCCGGTATAAAGCCGCCCACACGCCGCGTGCGGCCGTCGTCGAGGGAGATAATAAGACCGCCCGAGCCAGGGCAAAGAACCGACGGGGAAAAACCCCGCGTGACGCTCGAGGGCTACCTGAAAATCACCAGGAGCGTCGAGAACCCGGAAGGGTCGCTCGCCCGCCAAGTGGAGAACCTGCGCGTCGCGCTCGAGGAGCGGAACAAGTACCTCGGCAACGTCGTCCTGGTCGCCATGGCCCCCGTCAGGGCCACCGGGCCACGCGGGGAGACGCTGGGCAAGTTTGTCTTCGAGGCCGAGCTCGACATCCCGATTGAATTCTGAACCGAAAGAGGCGCATCCATGCACCCGAAAAAGAACATCGCCTTCACCGCCATCGTGGCCATCTTGGTGGTCGTATTCCTCATCGTGGCCGTCTGGCTTCTGCACCAGGCTTCCGCCGTCAGCAAGCTCAAGAACAAGAACGAAGCCAAAGAGGCCAGCATTGATCGGCTCAAGACGCTCCGCCCAACCAAGCAGCGGCTCGAAGGACTCAGCACGTACAAGGATGACGATACGACCGCCTACGCCCAGCTCAAGGAACAACTCCTGACCTGGTGGGACAAGGACGTCTACGACCCCGAGAAGTCCCCGCGCAACCCAGGCCTCTTCCTGGGCAACCTCCAGACGCTCAGCAGGCAGATCCGCTACTTCGCCTACAAAAAAAAGGTCACGCTCGGCACGGACGTCCCCAACCTGAGCTTCCCCGAACTGCTCGGCGAGGACAGACCGCCGCGCGAGGTCACCTACGACATGCTCAAGCAAGCCTCGGCCGTCCGAGACATCCTGATGCTGCTCATCCACGAGGAGGTCGAGTCCATTGACTCGATCGCCTTCCTCAGCGGCAGCGGGCCGGAGCCCGGCGGGAAACTTTTTAAGAAATACCTTTTCAGCGTCTCCTTTAGCTGCCGGTACCCTTCACTCGCCAACTTCCAGGCGGACCTCGTCAACAGAACCAAGACGCCGGTGGACCCCTACGGCGAGTACCCCCGCAACTTCCTGGTCATCCAACGGCTCTCCTACGACGCCGCGGATCGCAAGGTGGCGAGCCTCGAGGCCGCTGCCGCCGCGGAAAGCGCCGCCGCGGAAGGGAGAACCACCCCGAGCACCGGGCCGGCGGTGTCCCCGTACGGTCGCGAGCTGGCGATTGACGAGTACGGGAGGGCGCGTGAATTCGCCCCTCGAGAGCGGGAGGAGACGAAACCCACCATCGGCCGCGAGCCGAACTACAACATCCTGAACGTGACCATGACCATCACGCTGTTTGACTTCACCGAGGAAATTACCGGGCCGATCCCCGGCACCGAGGAAAGAAACGCGAGAACCGCGGCGAATTCGCCGCGCATCGGCGAGTAGGCCGCCCGAGGCACAAGGAGCGCCCCGAGCCCCAAAAGGACAGTGACGAAACATGCGCCCCGGAAACACAACACGATGGCTCTGGCACGCCGATAAGCTCTTCTTCGGCACCGTGCTCCTCGTGTGTGCGCTCGCGGTCCTCTCCTTCTGGAGGGACGGCCCGCGACAGGCCGAGGTGCCGACACTGCCCTTGTACGCGCCGCTCGCGCTCGCGCCCATCGAGATGCCCTCGATCGAGCCACGCATGCCGGACATCGCCACGGGCCTCGCCACCGACCCCGACGAGTACCTCCCCCGGCCCGGCGAGCACGTCTGCGTCAATCCCAAGTGCACCCGCATCCTCCCCGACGGCACCGTGCGGTGCCCCAAGTGCGGCGCCGTGCAGAACGACCGCGACGGCGACGGCATGGGCAACAAGTTCGAGGCCCGGCACGTGGCCACCGACCCCGACGTGCCCGACGGCCACCTCGACTACGACCGCGACAAATTCACCAACAAGGAAGAGTACGACGCGGGCTCGAACCCCGACGATCCAAACTCGATCCCGGCGCCGATCCGGCTCGTGGGCGTCGGGCGGGAGTTCGTGGACGTCCTTTTCCGCGGCGTGTACGTGCGGCCCAACGGCGAGCGGGTGATCCAGCTCAACTGGGGCAGCGACACGCACACTTCCATCCTCCAGCTCGGCTCGAGCTTCCGCGGCTACCGGCTCGAGAAGCTCAACGAGCGCCGCGTCCTCCAGGAGGGGCAACACCCTTACTGGAAAACGGAATACGAACTCGTGCTCAAGCGGCCAGACAGCGGCGAGCTCGTGCTCCCGCGCCACACGCCCGTGCGCGAGCCGGAGCGCTACGGGATTTTCGCCACTTCGGGCACGCCGAAACGCACGGTGCGCGCCTACGCGGGCATGACCTTTGAAGCGGACGGGCATACATATGTAGTCATGCAGGTCTCCCCGCACAGCGCGCGCCTCACCGGCGACCGAGGAGAACACTACGACCTGGAACGGAGACCCGAGTGACTAAGGTGACAGCCCATGGCGGATGACCTCAAGAAAATGGCGATCCAGTACGGCGACAAGGTGCTCTTCGGCATCTTCCTCGTCGGGCTGGTGGCGACGGCAGCGTTGACGCTGGCGGGTCCCAAAAACCCGTCGAACGGCGACCCCACACGACTTCCTCCCTACAAGCCCGAGGAAAACACCATCGCGATGCGCATCAACGAGCTCTCGACGAAACTCGACCGAGGCGGCATCCCCGAAGGTTTCGTCACCGGCGGGTTCGCCACCGACCCCGACGAGATCAACCCGAGGCCGGGCGAAATCGCGTGTGAAGACTGCGGCTGGATCATGCCCGAGACGACCAAGCGCTGCCCGAACTGCGGCAAGTGGATCGCCAACGACGACGACAAGGACGGCATGCCCAACGACTGGGAAGACCGCTACCCCTGCGTGGACCGCAACGTTTACGACGCCGACGAGGACCCCGATGGGGACGGCTTTACTAATCTCAAAGAATACATCGGCGGCTCCGACCCGTGCGACCCGAAGTCGGTCCCGAGCCCCTTCCGCGTCACCAACCGCTACCGCAAGCCGATAGACATCCTGTTCCAGGGCTTCACGATCAAGGAAGGCGGCGACTCGGAAACGATTGATCCCAAGTACTGGGTAGTCCTGATCAACTACGGCCAGAACACCCGGTCCAAGCTGGTCCCGCTGGGCGCTCACTTCCGCGGCTACCGGCTCTACCCGCTCGAGAAGACCAAGGTGCTCCGCGAGCCCGGCGGCGGCATCCCGGCCTACCACGAGGACACCTACGTGCTGACGATCCAACGGCCGGGGCAAGAACCCGTGAAGCTCGAGAAGGGCAAGTGGGGCCGAACCAACGAGACGTACATTGACCTGGTCGTCACCCGTGGCGAGGACAGCAGCAAGGTCTTTAAGAACCTTACCGTCGGCGACAGGCTCGTCGCCAACGGACAGCAATTCGAGGTCGTCGAAATTTCCGGCAGTCGAGTCATTCTCAGGGGCAGCGAAGGGGAGATCTACACGCTCTACTGAGGGGGAACACCGCAGAGAGCAAAGGAAACGAGCCATGAAAACGACCCTCGCTTTCGCCATGATTCTCGGGCTGGTGGCGCCCCTCGGGGCCATCGCCGCCGAGGCCCCCGACGAGAGCGCCGCGCCCGCCCAGGCGACGGTGTCCGCCGAGGAGATCCGCGAGCTGGCCGCGCACCATTACAAGGAGGGCGTCGAGGCCACCAAGGCCGGCAAGCTCACGCAGGCGCGCCGCCGCTTCCAGGCCGCTTTTACGCTCGACCCGACACACGCCAAGGCGAAGATCGCGATCGAGGCCGTCGAGAAAAAGCTCGGCATCACCGACCGAGACAAGCTCAAGGAAAAGCTCGAGGCACACGTCGCCACCGTCGAGTTCACCAAGGCCCCCCTCGTGGACGTCGTCAATTTCCTCGCCGGCGAGGCCAAGGTGAACATCGTCTTTGAGGCCGCCGCCCTCAAGCTCCTGGCGACCGGGCGCGACAAACCCGAAAACGCCTCCCTCGAGGCTGATTTGGAACCCGAGACGGATGAGGCCGAAGGGCCGTTGCCGCCCCTCGTGCCGCCCAGGCAAGCGCAACAGCCGGCCCAGGCACGTACGGACCTCATCACGATCCGGCTTCGCGACGTGCCGCTCAAGGAAGTGCTCAAGTACGTTTTGCGCATGAAAGGGCTCACCTACATCGTCGAGGACTACGCCATCTTGATCGTGCCGATCGGCTGGGTCGCGCAGGACGATCTGGTGACCGAGGTCTTTCACCTGAGCAGCGCCGCTGTGGCAAAGAAGATTGAGGAGAGCCTGCCGGAAGGGAGCCAAGTTACCTGGAGATGAGGCACTTAGCAACACGAGCCCTCGAGGGCCGGCCCCGTGCATGCCCTCAGGGAAACGCGCAACAAGGAGAAGAAAAAGGGTTGCATTCTCAGCAGCTTGCAGAGTAAATTATACGGAACGAACCACTGAGGGAACGCTCTCACACTTGGGGTAAAAGGAGAACACGCGATCATGGGAAAGACGCTGCGATGGCTTACTGTCCTCGCATTCGTTTTGTCCCTGTCCTGCATCGTGTTCCCCGCTCCCGGCCAAGACTTCGAAGATGAAGATTTCGAAGAAGCCGAGGAGCTCGGGGGCGAGGAGACCACCGAAGAGGTGGGCGATACCGATGCCGGCGGCGACGAAATGTTGATCGAGGAGGAGGGACTCACCGCCGAAGAAATCGCCGAGGATTACGAGACCGACAAAGCGCTCGAGGCCCAAGTGGCCGCCAAAAACGCCGCGATCGAAGCCGAGAACGCCCTGGGCAATGGCGACTACGAGCTGGCGGTCGCCAAGTTCAAGGAAGCGCTCGATCTCGCCCCGGACGACGAGGCGTACGCCGAACGCCTCAAGGAAGTGCAAAAGAAATACGTCTACGACCTGCTCAAGGAGGACAGGTACGCCGAGGCGGTCGCCCAGGCGGATGACTTCCTCGCACGATTCAAGGACCCGAACGACCCGCAGGTCCAGCAGGTCGAGAATTTCCGCGAAACGGCAGCCGGTCTGCTCGAAGCTCCACCGGCCGAGGAAGAGGAAGAGGCCGCCGAAGTCGCCAAGAGAGCCATGCCGACCCTGAAGGCACGGACCGACAAAGAGCTCGTGGCCGAAGCCATGAAGGCCTACCACCTCAAGGACTACGAGTTGGCCAAGGACCTGCTTCTGGACGCGCGCGACATCAACAAGTACAACGTCGAAGTGGATCGCTGGCTCGATGAGGTCAACCGCAAGATCGGCCTCCACGAGCGGTCGATCCGCGAGACGACCCGCCGGAATCTCATGATCGCCGTGGACCGGGCCTGGAACCAGAGACCCCCCCGGCCGGAGTATGAGATCGGCCCGATCAAGGCCCCTGATAAACCCGAGCAAAGCGAAGCGCGCATCCTCATTCTCGAGAAGCTCGATACCATCATCCCCGTGGTGGACTTCAAAGACGCCGAGCTCAGAGAGGTCATCGAGTTCCTCGCTCGCGAGGCCAAGGTCAACATCGTTATTGACCCGGTCGTCTTCATAACGCTCGGGACCACACCCGAGATGCCCACGACGACGGGGCCATCCATCGAGCCGTTCCCGGAAGTCCCGAGCGGCACGGGCGAAGAGTTCCCAATGCCCGGTGAGGAGGCGCCGTTCCCGAGCGAGTTCGCCCCACAGGGAGGCGGGTTCGATCCTCGAGGCGACCTTCCCCCGGAATTTGGCACCGGCTTCGAGACCGCCCCGGGCTTCCCCGCACCTCCGGGCGAGCTTGGTGGGGAGTTTGGCGCCGCGCCGGCCCTCGGCACCTCCACCATGCCGCAATCGTCGACGATCACGATCCACCTCGAGAACGTGCCGCTCAAGTACGTGCTGCGCTACGTACTGCGCTACAAGAACCTCAAGTACGTTGTCGAGGATTATGCGATCCTCATCATCCCGATTGACTACGTGCTGCCCGAAGAGCTCGAGACCGAGATCTTCCGCCTCTCGACCAGCGGCATCGGCATCTCGACGGGCGCCATGCCCACGCCGGGATTCAGGAGCAGTGAGGACCTTGGCGGCGGCGGCTTCGAGGGCTTCGGCGGCGGCTTCGAGGAGGAGTCGGGCGGCGGTCAAACCGAGAACATCGAAGAGTGGTTGAGGAAGGCCGGTGGCGTCACGTGGGGAACGGGCACCAACATCGTCTACCACCAGCCGACGGCCACCCTGATCGTCACCAACACGCCGACCAACATGGTGCTCATTCGCGAGCTCATCAAGATCTGGGACCGCCCGCCGATGCAGGTCGAGGTCACGGCCCGGTTCGTCGAGCTGCAGTATAACCGCAACTTCGAGAACTCGTTCAAGATCGGCATGACCGACTACCTGAAATGGACGCGCAACGAGGAACGCAACCTCGGCACCCTGCCGCTCGCTTCGCGCGAGCGCGTTGAGCTGCTCGCCGACCCGAGCAGCACCCTGCGCGTGTCGGCAAGCACCCCGGTCCTCGACATCAAGGGGATACTGACGCGGCCGGAGTTCCGCATCATCTGGTACGCGCTCGACCAAAGCGGCTACTCCGACCTGTTGTCGGCGCCGCGCGTGACCACGATCAGCGGCAACATGGCGCTCATCCAGGTCGTCCAGGAGATCCGGTATCCGACCGAGTACGAAACCGAATCGCTCGAGGACGTCTACGTCGAAGCCGGCGCCGTGGTGTATCCGTTCTATGTGACGCCGGGTACCTTCGAGACGCGTGAGGTCGGCATCCGCCTCAACGTCACCCCCACCGTCTCGTCCGACGGCGAGGTCATCACCCTCGTGCTCCTGCCCGAGGTGAGCGACCTCGTCGGCTGGATCAACTACGGCACCGACTTCATCCCGGCATGGCAGCCGACCTTTGAGTCGCGTGACGTCACCACCACCGTCTACATCAACGACGGCGAGACGCTCGTGCTCGGCGGCGTCATCCAAGACGACATCACCACCGTGAGCGATCGCGTGCCGTTCCTTGGCAGCCTCCCGCTCGTCGGCCGGCTGTTCCGATCGGAGTACGAAATCGCCGACAAGAGCAACCTGGTGATTTTCGTCAGTGCCGACCTGATCACCTCGCGCGGCACCCGCGTGAGACAGGAACGCGAAATGACCAAACAGCGCGAACGGTTCTTCGAGCAGTTCCGGGGAGAGGTCGAAGCCGCTGAACGGGAAATGACGACCGTCCCCGAAGGGACCTAGCGCGCTACCGAAAGCATAGATCGCGCCACCGGGCATCCCGCACGGGATGCCCGGTGGCCGACCGATTAAACCGTTTCCAACTACAGTCCCGTCGCATCTCTCCGGTTCGGAACGCCCGGGGTGTCCATACCGTCACACAGCACACATCCCCGTAAATAAAAAGGAGTGCCGGCCCACGATGGCCGAACGGCTGTTCCTGCTCGACGGCGTCTCGTACGCCTACCGGGCTTTCTATGCGATCCAGCGGCTCTCGAACGCCGAGGGCCTGCCGACGAACGCCGCCTTCGGCTTCGTGCGCACGCTGCGCAAAATGATCGAGGACTTCCGGCCCGAGCGCCTCATCGCCGTCTTCGACCCCAAGGGCCCCACCTTCCGCAGCGAGCGCTTCGCCGCCTACAAGATCACCCGCAAGCCGATGCCCGAGGACCTCGTCGTGCAAATGCCCATCGTCAAAGAGCTGCTCGAGGCCTTCCGCATCCCCGTCGTCGAGGTCGAGGGCTACGAGGCCGACGACGTCATCGGCACGCTCGCGCGCCGCGCCGAGGCCGCCGGCCTCGAGGTCTACATCGTCAGCGGCGACAAGGACATGCTCCAGCTCGTGAACGACAACGTCCACGCCCTCTACGTGCACAAGGACAACGCCGTCCTCGGGCGCGACGAGGTGACCGAGCGGTTCGGTGTGGCCCCCGAGCAGGTGACCGACGTGCTCGGCCTCGCCGGCGACACCGCCGACAACGTGCCCGGCGTGCCGGGCATCGGCGAAAAAACCGCCACCGCCCTTGTCCAGCAGTTCGGGAGCCTCGAGGCGGTGCTCGCGCACGCCGACGAGGTCGCCGGCGCCAAGCGCCAGGAGAACCTGCGCACCAGCGCCGACATGGCCCGCCTCTCCAAAGAGCTCGTCACGATCAAAACCGACGTGCCCGTCGAGCTCGACCTCGACGAAGCGAAGCTCGGCGAGCCGGACCTCGAACGCCTCAACCGCCTCTATGCCCGGCTCGAGTTCCACCAGCTCCGCAACGAGCTGGCGGCGCGCACCGACGCCGCCCAGGTGGACTACCAGCTCGTGAACGATCAGCGGGCGCTGGCCCAACTCACAAAAAAACTCGAAAAGACCGAGGTGCTCGCCGTGGACGTGGAGACGACCTCGACCGATCCCTTTGCGGCCGAGCTCGTCGGCATCAGCGTCTCGTTCGCTCCCGGCCAGGCCTTCTACGTGCCGCTCAACGGCGCGCTCGAACCGGAGGCGGTGCTCGAGATGTTTCGTCCGATCCTCGGCGACCCCAAACGCCGGCTCGTCGGCCACAACATCAAGTACGACCTCGAGGTGCTGCGCGGCGCCGGCGTCGAGCTCGGCCACGTCGCCTTCGACACGATGGTCGCCGCCTCCCTCGTCAACCCGGCGCGCGGCCGCTACAAGCTCGACGACCTCGCCCTTGAGCGCCTCGGCCTCAAAAAAATCCCGATCACCGAGCTCATCGGCACCGGCAAGAAACAGATCAGCATGCGCGAGGTGCCGCTCAAAAAGGTCGCCCCCTACGCCTGCGAGGACGCCGAGGTCACGTTCCGCCTCAAGGCCGAGCTCGAGCCGGAGCTCGAACGCAAAGCGCTCACGGCGCTGTTCCACGAAATCGAGATGCCGCTGCTCGGGGTGCTCGCCGAGATGGAGACGCGGGGCGTCGCGGTGGACACGGCACTGCTGGCCGCCCTGTCGGCCGAGTTCCAAAAAAGACTTGACAGAATTACGAAAAAGATATATGAATTGGCTGAGGATTCGTTCAACCTCAATTCCCCGAAGCAGCTCTCGGTCATCCTGTTTGATAAACTCGGGCTGCCGGTCCAGAAGCGGACCAAGACCGGCCCCTCCACCGACGTGGAGGTGTTGGAAAAGCTGGCGCAGCTCCACCCGTTGCCCCAGGAGCTGCTCAACTATCGGCAACTGGCGAAGCTGAAATCAACGTACGTTGACGCCCTGCCGGCGCTGGTCAACCCGAAGACGGGGCGGATTCATACATCGTTCAATCAGACGATTACCGCGACCGGCCGGCTGTCGAGCTCGAACCCGAATTTGCAGAATATCCCGGTCCGGACCGAGGAGGGACGCCGAATCCGCGAGGCGTTCATTCCGGGAAAGGCGGGCTGGCTTTTGCTCGCGGCGGACTATTCGCAGATCGAGCTGCGGGTCTTCGCCCATCTGGCCGGCGAGGAGGCGATGATCGAGGCCTTTCGCCGGGGCGAGGACATTCACGCAGTGACGGCCTCGCTCATCTACGGGGTCGAGCTCGCGGCCGTGACGCCGGAGATGCGCTTGCGTGCCAAGGCGGTCAACTTCGGCATCATCTATGGCCAGCAAGCGTTCGGGCTTTCGCAGTACCTCAACGTCCCCGTCGGCGAGGCGCAGGCGTTCATTGACGCCTATACCGAACGCTACAAGCGAGTCAGGACGTACATGGAGAAAACCGTCGCCGCGGCCGAGCGCACGGGCTATGTCGAGACGATTTGCAAGCGGAGGCGCACCGTGCCGGAGCTCCAGAGCGCCAGCACCCAGACGCGCGCCCTCGGCAAACGCATCGCCATCAACACGCCCGTGCAGGGCTCGGCGGCCGACATCATCAAGATCGCCATGATCCGCATCGAGCAGCGGCTCCGCCGGGAGAAGCGGCAGGCGCGCATGCTCATGCAGATCCATGACGAGCTGATCTTTGAAATGCCACAGAACGAAGTGGAGGCCGTCCGCACGCTCGTGACCGAGGAGATGGAATCGGTCATGACGCTCAGCGTCCCGCTCAAGGTGGACGTCAAGGTCGGTCGAACGTGGGGCGAGGTCTAGACCCGACCATGCAGCCGCCGACCCCAGCCGCCAAACGAGCCATGAACACCGCCGCGACGGTCGCGGTGCTCGTGGTCATCGTCGTGTTCGGCACCGGCCTGCGGTGGTGGATCTGCTCGACGGTCGAGACCGCAATGACGCCGCCGGGCGTCGAGGAGCTTCCCTACACGCTCGAGAGCGCGCTGCTCTTCCACTACGCGGAGCAATACCAGAAGACGGGTCGCCTCCCCGAGGTGGACATGCGCGCGCAGGTCCCCGAGGGGCTGCACGTGCGGCGCGACCTCTCCCTCGGCAAGGGGATGGTGGCCGCGTGGCTCTACAACGGCTTCGGCGTGCGCGGCATGAGCTTTCAGCGCTTCGTCAGGCGATTTGACGCGGCGTGGTACTGCCTCGGCGTCATCCCGCTCTTCTTCCTCGTGTGGGGCCGGACGCGGAGCCTTGTGGCTGCGTCACTCGCCGCGTTGCTGCTCGCGGCCGCCTACACGGCTGTCGTGCGCTCGACGGGCCTGGAGTTCGAGCGTGAGACCTTCGCGCTCCCGCTCATCTTTGCGCACTTCTGGCTGCTGGACGTCGGGCTTCGCACAAAGCGGTTTCTACCCTCCGTCCTCGCAGGTGTGCTCTTTGCCGTGGCGCTCGCGACGTGGGACATGACGCAGCTCTACCTGCTGCTGCTGCTCGCGTACTGGGCGGTGCGCTGCCTCATCAGGCGCGCGGCCGCCGAGCAGCTCGTGCACCTTGCGCCGACCATTGCGTTCGGGTTCATCGCCGGGCTTGTCGTGCCGTACCTGTGGGCGCACAACTTCGTCGTCTCGTACGCGATGATGCTCGGCTACGGCCTCATGGCGTGGTGGGCGGTGCACCGGCAGACGAAAATTCCGGCGCCGGCGCTCAAAGCGGTGTTCCTCGTTGGGCTCGTCGCCTTGTTGCTCGTCGCTTCCACGCTGCCGGCGGCCAGGACGTACGAGCACTTTCGCGACCTCTTCGTGGCGAAGCTCAGGTACCTCAACGTCAAGCCCGAGGACCCGGCGCGTCTCGGCTACAACGCGCGCATCCTCTGGGTCCCGGCGCTGCACTCGGCGACGACGATGTACGCGGGCCGCAGGCCGATTGATGCCTTCGTGCCGATGTTCGTGCTCGGCCTGATCGCGGCGGGGTGCGTGACTGCCGCCAAGCTCGCCCGGCGCCCGATCGGCGAGGTGAGCCTGCTCATCGCGATGGTGCTCGTGTGGCTCGCGCTCTACGTGCTTTTTGTGCGGATGCAGGTGTTCCTGATCTTCTTTCTCGCGGCGTTCATCGGCATCGGCATCGGCGCGGTGCCGGCGCTGGCGAAGCGGTCATGGCCGGTGGCGTTGGTCGCGCCGGTGGTCGTGCTCTTGCTCCTCATAGACTTGGACCAAGGCATAGCCCTTCGCACGGTCGGCAGACACGTCTTGGCCGCTGCACCGGAGGGCCAACGCGACCTGCAGGAGAACCAGAGAACCCTCAAAGCCTACGGGCGGGCGTTTCAGTACGGCCCGGCAACCGACCTCGCCAGGTGGCTGCGCGAGAACACCCCCGAGGACGCGGTCGTGCTCTCGGATTTCACGCTTCAGCCGACGATCTTTGAGTACGCCGAGCGCCGAATCGTGCTGCACCCGAAATTCGAGAGCCGGGGGATGCGCGACAAAGTCCACGAGTACCTCGACGCGTTCTACGCGCCGAGCGAGCAGGCGTTTCACGCGTTCTGCGTCCGCAACGGGGCGACCTACTTTGTGCTCAACACAGGCATGTTTGCCGACCCGGAAGACAAGAAGAGCCCGGAGTGGCTCTATTCCTGGCGCTACGTGGCGGGCGCGACGGGCAACGTGCTCAACACGGCCGGCACGGCCTGGATGCTAAGGGACCCGAGGAACTGCGGCTACTTCCGCCACCGTTGGGATATCGCCCTGGCCGCGCTCAGGCCGATCTACCGCGTCTTCGAGGTGGTCAGCGAGAGCGACATCGCCGAGGCGCGCGCTGCGGCCGGACGCGGCCGGATGCACCTCGAGAACTTCAAAGCCTACGGCGAGCGGAGCGACCTCGAGCTGGCGGCCGACGAGCTCGAGGCGGCGGTGCGCCTCTGGCCGGGCTGCCTCGAGGCGTACCAGCTTATGGTCGGCGTCTACGCCGGCCTCGGCAACGAGGAGCGCGCGATCGAGGCCAAGCAGCACTGGGAACTGTTGGAGCGCCAGGAGCCATGATCCACGTCGGGCTCACAGGCGGCCTCTGCACGGGCAAGTCCACCGTGGCGGCGATGTTCGCCGAGCTCGGCGCGCCGGTCCTCGACGCCGACGCCGTCGTGCACGAGCTCCTCGCGAGCGACGCGACCGTGGGGCAGCGCGTGCTCGAGGCCTTCGGCGAGGCGATTCGCGCGCCCGACGGCGCGATTGACCGGGCACGGCTCGCCTCGGTCGTCTTTGGCGACGCGGCACAGCTCGAGACGCTCACGGGCATCCTTTATCCGGCCGTGCGCGAGCGGCTGGCGCGCTGGTTCGTCGAGCAAAAGGCGCGCGGCGCGCTCGCGGCGATCGCCGAGGTCTCGATGCTCTTTGAAGGACGGGCCACCGAGATCTACGACGCGATTATTGTGGTGGCCGCGGACCGGGCCACCCAGCTCGCCCGCTTCGTCGAGCGCGGCGGCACGGCCGAGGCGTTCGAGGCGCGGCTCAGGCATCAGCTCCCGCTCGAGGAGAAAGTGACACACGCGGATTACATTATTGAAAACAACGGATCACGCGAGGCGACCCGCCAACAGGTCGTGCGCCTGTGGGCCGCCTTGCAGCAAAAGGACGCCGGCACCAACGCGGCCGGCAAGGAGGGACCATGAACCAAACAACCAAAGTCACCGAGGAAAAGGCCGAATCGAAGGGCCCGATGATGAACCTCGTCGAGCTCCAGCGGATGAACATGACCGAGCTCCAGGCCGTCGGCAAGGAGCTCGACATCAAGGGGATGGGCAACCTCAAGAAGCACGAGCTCATCTTCGAGATCCTCAAGACGAGCATGGCCAAAACCGGCGCCATGTACGGCGAGGGCGTGCTCGAGATCCTGCCCGACGGCTTCGGCTTCCTGCGGTCGCCCAACTACAACTATCTGCCGTGCCCCGAGGACATCTACGTCTCGCCCTCGCAGATCCGCAAGTTCGATCTGCAGACGGGCGACACGGTCTCCGGCGAAATCCGGCCGCCCAAGGAGAAGGAGCGCTACTTCGCCCTGCTCCGGGTGGACTCGATCAACCTCGAGGAACCGCAGAAGGCCAAGGAGAAGATCTTCTTCGACAACCTGACCCCCTTGTTCCCCGACGAGCGGCTCCAGCTCGAGACCGAGCCGAACGAGATCTCGATGCGGGTCATGGACCTCTTGTGCCCGCTCGGCAAGGGGCAGCGCTGCCTCATCGTCGCCGCGCCGCGCACGGGCAAGACGGTACTGCTGCAGAAGATCGCCCAGAGCATCCTGCGCAACAACTCCGAGTGCATGGTCATCGTGCTCCTCATTGATGAGCGGCCCGAGGAGGTGACCGACTTCGAGCGCTCGGTCAACGCCGAGGTCATCAGCTCCACCTTCGACGAGCCGCCGGAACGCCACCTCCAGGTCGCCGAAATGGTGATCGAAAAAGCGAAACGCCTCGTCGAGCATAAGAAGGACGTGGTCATCCTGCTCGACTCGATCACGCGGCTCGCCCGCGCCTACAACGCGGTCATGCCCCACAGCGGCAAGATCATGTCGGGCGGCATTGACTCGAACGCACTCCACAAGCCGAAGCGCTTCTTCGGCGCGGCGCGCAACATCGAGGAAGGGGGCTCGCTCACCATCATCGCCACGGCGCTCATTGACACCGGCAGCCGGATGGACGACGTGATCTTCGAGGAGTTCAAGGGCACCGGCAACATGGAGATCAACCTCGACCGCCGCCTCGTGGACAAGC
>Ga0180432_10004529_pt1 | contig 18985 bp, 16 predicted proteins | sample SS_ome_10_FD_132414 | JGI IMG/M metagenome (GOLD analysis project Ga0180432, IMG submission 132414) | Hypersaline lake sediment archaeal communities from the Salton Sea, California, USA - SS_1_MS_2 metaG | ecosystem: Environmental > Aquatic > Non-marine Saline and Alkaline > Hypersaline >...
GAGGGCGGGTCCATGTCCATCCCGGCGGGCAAGCTGCGCGCGCACTTCACCTTTGACGTGTCCATGCTGCCCGAGCCCTGCCAGGTCGAGGCCCACACCGTGGACGACCAGACCTGGCGCGGACCGGGCGGGTCCATGACCACGCTCGTGCCCGACGGGGGCAAGCAGGGCTGGTACGACGACGGGCCCATCAAGAACTGCATCTACAAGGCCAAGAGCACGGTGCCCCTGGTAGAGAACCATTTCCAGCCGGTCCTGCTCGAGCGCTTCTACGTGTTCATCGACAAGCTGCGAGACCGCAACGGCAACCCCCTCAACGCCGTGGCCGAGCAGTCGATCTTCGGCCTGAACATCTCTGCGGACGCCTGGGGGTACCCGATCTGCGACCATACCATCGTGCCCTCGACCCCGGAGGACGACATGGCCGTGCCCGAGGCCTACGCGGACCGCACGGTCACGGCCACCTATGCGTTCGAGGGATGCGGCAACCCGAGCGGGCACATGTTCGACCTGGTGCTCTGCAACCACACCGACGACGCGATCAGCGTGGCGGTACCCGGCGGCATGGTGATCGTGAACACCGCGGACCCGCCGGCCGAGGGCCCGGGCTATCAGAACGTGGTGGTCGGCGAGCCCGTCACGGTGGAGGTGCCCCCGGGCGAGACGGTGCGCACTCCGATCGAGGGGTACTGCCTGGACCGTACCCAGGAGGCCCCGCCCGACACGCGCACGCGGGCCCGCCGTCCCGAGGGCACCCGGCCGCGCGAGCCCGAGGCGCCGCCCACCTACGAGAAGACCTGCGCCAGTCCCCAGTACAAGGTGCATCGCGTCATTACCGTGGTCGCCAAGATCCTGGGCGAGGAGGGGAAGCTGAAGACCCCGTTCACCGGCGAGAAAGCCATCGACACGGTCGCCCAATGGGCGATCTGGAAGGAGACCAGCGAGTCCGACGAGGACCCGGACAACGACCTCGGCCCCGAGGACCTGCGCGAGGAGATGCGCGGCCAGGTCGAGGAGAGCACGGGCAAGCCCTTCGAGGAACTGCCCAAACCCACCCAGGAGAAGCTCGACAAGGATATCGACGACCTGTGGGAGTCCGTGGACCTGTGCCAGAAGGAGGCCAAGAAGGTCGCAGAGGGCGGCCAGGCGCAGACCGAAGAGCCGGCGCCCAAGCCGCCGGCCCCAGGGGAAGGAGGCGCGTGATGCACACGAATGTCCGGCATGCGGCACTGGCGTGCGCGATCCTGGCCATGCTGCTCGGCTGGTCCGGCCTGGCGCGGGCCCGGGGGCCCTTGGGCCTGGGCGGGAGAGGCGGAGGACTCTTGCCCATGCCCGGGCGCGGAGGGCGGCATGGTGGCTCGCTCCCGGACCACGGCCCGGACCTGCCGACCGGCCCCCCGGAGAGCGATCGCTTCATGCAGACCTTTCCCATGAACGAAGCGATCGAACTGCAGACCTGGGGCCGCCACCGGGGCGACACGTTCGAGCTGGAGCTGCGGTTCAACGAGGCGCCCCGGGGAGGATGCACCTTCGGCCAGGTGTATCTGGAGGACGCGCAACAGCGGCGCATCTTCCCCTACCGGATCAAGATCCTCGAACGCTGGCAGCGCGTGAAGGTGACGGTCTCCTGGTCGCGGACCAAGTACGTGGACGGACAGGAGGTCTGGCACGAAGAGGGCAGTTACTCGAACTGCTACTCCTGGCTCGTGGACCGCAAGGTCACCACAGAACAAGAGGGCGAAGGGGCGGTCCTGCCCGACCCGATCTGGCAGCGGCTCGGGTTCCCCTCGCCCCAGGGCGGGGCGCGCAAGATCCTTGTCACCTTCAAGCTGCCCGAGGAGGAGGCAGACAACCTGCCGGCCTGGGACGTGCACGTGGTGGGCGCGCACGTGGTCAAGCGCGGCCTGTTCCGCAAAGAGAACGTAGAGGTGCCCACCGCGTTCACCCTCGCCTATCACGCTCCGCCTGCAGAGACCCTCCCGCCGACGGTCGTTGAGCGGCCGGATGCGGTGACCGAGGGCGTCGAAGACGCCGCCCGGACCGTGGTCGACGAAACCCCGGAGCACGACCCGGACGTGGTCACCCGCGCGCGGGACGTCGTAGAGGAAGCGGTGCGCACCAGCGAGGTCCCCGACGAACACGAACCCGAAGAGCCGGCAGCCGGAGACGAGCCCTCCGTCAAGGTGGAGGACGACGAGGCGTCCGTCATCGGCACCCATCCCGCTCAGGGAGGCGTCGTCAGCCCGGAAGTGCCGACCGGCGAAGGCGTCCCTGCGGAGGGCGACGAGCCGTCCGAGGATGAGACCCCGGTGGCCAAGGTGCCCCCGGAGACGCCCGCCACCCCGGTCGAGACCGACGAGGCGGCGGACATCTGGCGCGAGATCGAACTCACGCAGAAGTAGGGGCGTTCCCCGGCACGATCGGGCCTCGCTTGCGCCGTGGTCCGGTACGACGGACTGTGCTGCCCGCTTCCGCGGCAGGGCATTGACCTGTCGATGGCATCGGACCTGTGCGACTCTGTGCCGACTTCCCTCTCGCACGAAACCGTTTGCACGTGCGCACCGTGCCCGGTACCATCGCAGCCCGGTGCGCCGTGCGCTGTGTGCCCGGCGCATGCCGTGAAGGGGCGATCTTGCTGAGGCCATACGCACGGATCAACGCACCGAGCGCTCATGCCGCGCGTCGCTCCCGTATGCGCGAAGCGGCGGCGCTCGCGCTCCTGTCAATGCTTCTTCTCGGCGCATGGCGTGTGCCGCTCGCCCGGGCCGCGGACTCGAGCCCGTCCGGCCAGGCGACCGTGCAGGTCACCTTCTTCTTCACGCCCGGGTGCCGGATGTGCAAGCCCGTGAACCAGGCCGTGGACCGGGCCGAACAGGCCTACGGCCCCCGCATCCGCGTCGAGCGAGTGGACCTCTCCGACCCGCAGGACGGGGCCGAGGCGGCGCAGCGCCTCTTCGGTCTCCTGGACCGTCACGGGGTGCAGGGCACGCCGTCCCTGGCCGTGTTCGTGGGCGACCGGTGCCTGGCCGGCGCGGAGGCGATCCTGGACGGGCTCGACGCGGCCATCCAGGCCGAGCTCGACCGGGCGCCCGCGCCCCAGCGCGCCGCGCACGTGGACCGCACGGACCTCCTGTACGTGGCGGGCGTCGCCCTGGCCGACGGGTTCAACCCGTGTGCATTCGCCGCGGTGATCCTGCTCGTGTCCCTGATGACCGTGGCGGGCCGGTCGCGCCGCGAAGTGGTGGCCATCGGCCTGGCCTTCACCGCCGGGGTGTACGTCACGTACGTCGTGATCGGGCTGTTCCTGTACAGCGCATTGCAGCGCGTCAGTGCGTTGCACGTGGTCGGGGATCTAGTCTACTATCTGGCCTTCGGCCTGTGCGTGGTGTTCGGGGCGCTCAGTCTGTCCGACGCGTGGCGCGTGTGGCGCGGCACCGGGCCCGAGCGCATGCATCTGCATCTGCCCGACGCCTGGCGCGAGCGCATCCGCCGCCGCCTGCGCGCGAGCGTGCACGCCTCGCACCTGTTCGCAGCCGCCCTGGCCAGCGGCGTGGCCGTTTCGGTATTGGAATCCGCGTGCACGGGCCAGGTCTACTTTCCGTTCTTGGCTGGCCTTGCCCGCGGCCAGGGGGCATACGCCCGAGCGGTGCTCTTGCTGTTGTGGTACAATCTGTTGTTCGTGCTGCCCCTGATCGGGGTGTTCTGTGCAGCCCTGGCCGGGGTGACGAGCGAACGGCTGGCCCGGTTCGGACGAAGCAATCTGGTGCCGGCCAAGGTGGCCTTGGCCCTCGTGTTCCTGGCCATGGCCTGGGTCTTGTGGCCGGCCCTGGTGTGGCCGCCAGGGGCCCGGTGATGCAGGCTGGCCACTCGGCTGGCGCTCCTCGGCGTTGGTGTGTTCCCCGCGCACCCACACACGCCGGATTCGCAATCCGGCGACGAGGCGCACGCATCCCCCGCGCCCTGAATGACCCCTGGCGTTGAGGAATGCCGCGCGAGAGTTGCCGTCTACCTGCCGTTCGCTTCGGGGCGGGTCTGGAAGCTCACGAGCGTGGGCTGGACCCAATGGGTGTTCGCGGCCAGAGCATCGTGGTCCAGGGCCTCGCCGGGCAGCCGGTCCAGCCGCGGATAGGGATGCAGATGGTACACGCGGCCTGGCTCGAGCGCCACGTACTGGGCCCCGTCGTCCACCTGCGCCCCGCCGGAGAGGAGCGTCACCGCCGGCGCGGGCCGTCCGCCGGCCGCGTACCGCGCGCCGGACTCGAGCTCCACGCCGATCCAGCTGCTGGGCGCCACGTGCACGGTGTGTGTGGGAAGCGCCAGGTCCACGGGCTGTGCATGCTCGCCCACCCGCAGACTGATCAGCCCGTGCGCGAGCGCGATGCGCCGGTCCCGGATCTCCACTTCACTGCCCTCGTCAAGCACGAGCCGCACGCCCGGGGCCGGCTCCACGCCCGCCTGCCCGCCGTCCGCGCGCAGGACCAGCGGACCGGTCACCGCAATGCGCTCGGCGGCCGGGGCCCAGGCGGACCCGGGTTCGCGCACCTGCAGCGCGCCGCGCACGCGGCCCTGCCAGACCGCGGGGCTCGCCGCGGGCTCGCTCGGGCCGGACGAGACGGGCTCGTAGGTGCGCACGAGCACGGCCGCGGCCAGGACCACCGAGGCGGCCAGGGCCACGCTGGAGGTCGCCACGAGCCGCCGAATGCGTCGGCGGCGCAACCGCGCCTGGCGCAGCGCGCGCGAGCGCATCTGTAGCCGCTCAAAGAGCTCGGACTGGAATTGCGGCCGCGGCTCCGGGGGCCGGTAGGCCTTGCGCAAGAGCTCCCGCAGGTCCATCGAGACTTCCTCCGCGTAACCGCGTGCCGCTGCGCAGCGCCCACGGGACGGGCGCGCCGGGCCGTGCGGTCAGGACATACCGGCGGCGCCCGCTTCCTCCGCGACCAACCCGGTAAAGATCTGTCGAAACGCCGCGCGCGCGCGTGTGAGCTTGCTCTCCACCGCCTTCTCGGTCTTGTGCAGGGCCCGGGCCATCTCGCGCGTGGACAGGTCCAGGATGTACTTCATCTCCAGGAGCTTGCTGTACTCGGCCGGCAGCGACTCCATGGCCAGCCCCACCACGTTGCTCAGCTCCTCGCTCTCCAGCGCGGCCTCTTGCTCGCTCGTCTCGGTGAGGTCTGCGAAGATCGTGTCCAGCTCCCCGTCGAGCATGCTCCAGCTCGTCTCGCGCTGGTGGGCCCGGCCCATGGTCGCATTGCTGGACCGAATCCGGTTGCGCGACAGCGTGATCAGCCACGCCTCCATGCTGCCGCGCTGCGGATCGTAGCGGTCCGCCTTGTCCAGGGCCTCCATAAACGTGTCGTTGACCACCTCCTCGGTGTGCTGGTGGTCATGGCCGACCCGGTAGTACACGTACCGGTACAGGCGGGCGAAGAACTTGTCGTAGAATTGCTCGAGCACGCCTTCATCGCCGCGCAGCAGACCGTCACGCATCTGCGCGTCGTCGCGTCGCGATGGACTCGTGATTACCTTCATGCCGTTCTTCTCTCGCATTCTCGGGCTGCGTCCGCGTTCAGAAGTTCACTGTCGCCCCGCTCCAAGGGCCCCCGCGCGAAAACCCGCGTCTCCTTCCAGGCGGAGAGACCCCCTCGCGTGGGCCAGTGCCCTCCTTCCCCTCACCAACCGTACCCTATTCTACCGCCCGGGCCCCGCATCGTCAACCGGATTTCCGGGCAAAACGGGGCGGCCACGCGGCCCGTGCGATTCTCCTAATCTTCTTGCAGGCAAGAGGATACGACTTCCCTTCTGCAAGGGGAGGCCGAGCGCGTCCGCGTTCCGCCCGGCGCCTGTGAGACGCGTCCTGGAGACCCGTCGCCAGAGGGGACAGCCCGCCGTGCCCATCCCTTACTGGCCCTCCAAATCCTCGGGCGGAGCGGGCCCCACGGGCCTGGACACCTCCACGTACTCGCCGCCCAACCTGACCACGGCCGTCTGGAATATGTGCAGCGCCGCTCGCCGCGCGGCATCCTCGTCCGGAGCGAGCGCCATGACCGCGAGCGCCCATCCCCTGTCTTCGAACAGGCGGATGCGTCCGGCCAGCTGCCAGTCGTCTTCCTCGCGGCGGCCGTTGAGCACATACGTGTCCACATAGGGCAGGTGCCGCGCCCCTACATCCCGAAGAAACGCCCTGTGAAACACGCGCCGAAACACGCGCGCCGGACCGTCGGGCCCCTCGGCGAACGTGCTGCGGATGTGCGAGCCTTCCGGCATCGGCAGCAGGGCCACCACCATCTCGCGCCGCGCGTCGACCCCGGAGACGAAGTGGACCCCGTTGTACGGGTTGACGCGCTCCTCCACGACCTCGCCGGGCATCTCCAGCTCGATCCAGGGCAGCCGCACCTCGGTGTAGTCCTGGATCCGCGGACGTTCGACGAGGTAGCGCACCCACAGGACGAGCGCCAGCATCAACGGGATGAAGATGACAAACAGCACGAGCGGCGTGGGCCGGTACCTGGGTCGCCGCAGCCGCGAGAGCTCCGGGACGATGTCCTCGGGCCGGTCCTCCGGCTCGTCCGGCGCGCCCGGGGTCGCGGCGGATCGCGGCCGGGCCGGGCCCGAGTCCGAGGCGGGCGACCCTGGCGCATCGTCTTGGCGGGTGGGCAAGCTCATGTTTGTCCGCAGGCCAGGCGCGGTCGCGGGCCGGCGCCTCACAGCACGTATTTCTTCAGGCCCGGCTTGCGCGCGCGGATCTCCCGGGCGCGGTCCTCGAACCCCGACCGGCCCATCAAGGCGTAGGTCGCGCTCTTGCCCGCCTCCACGCCCGGCTGGTCAAACGCGTTCACGTCGTACAGTTCGCCCGCCACGGCCGTGGCCATCTCCAGGAGGTAGAAGAGCTGCCCGAGCGCGTTCGCGTCCGGACGAGGCAGGGAGATGGTCTGGTTCATGCGGCCGGCCTCGCACAGGGCGATGCGCGTGGCCTCCTGCTCGGCGTGGAAGAGGCGGGCCATGCTCTGCCCGCCCAGGTAGGCGAGGCCCTCGCATCCGGCCAGGTCGTCGGGCACCTTGGGCAGGGGCAGGCGCAGGCGGAACTTGTCCACCGTGAGGAACGTGACCACCTTGTCGTACGGGCCCTCGGTATAGAGCTGGACCTGGCTGTGCTGGTCGGTGACCCCCAGCGCCTTGACGGGCGTGGGCCCGACGTGCACCTCGCGGCCGCGCCGGTCGCGCGCCTTGCCCAGGCTCTCGGCCCAGAGCTGCGCGTACCAGTCGGCGACTTCCTTCAGCCCCTGGGCGTAGGGCATCATCACGGAGACCCGCGCGTCCTGCTTGCGGTCGGCCAGGTACTGCGTAGCCGCGAACAGGGCCGCGGGGTTGCGCCACAGGCTCGCGACCCGGCAGCGCTCGTCCATGCGCGCGGCCCCGGCCAGCAAGCCCCGCACATCCATGCCGCACAGGGCCGCGGGCACCAGCCCCACCGGCGAGAGCACGCTGAACCGCCCGCCCACGCCCTCGGGGATGGCGTAGCTTTCCAGCCCCAGGTCGTCGGCGACCGGGCGCAGATGCCCCTGGTGCGCGTCGGTGATCGCGATCATGTGCTTGGCCACCCGGTCGGCGCCCAGGCACCCGGCCACCGTGTCGTAGGCGGTCAGGAACTGGCTCATGGTCTCGGCCGTGGACCCGCTCTTGGTGATGACCACGAACAGGGTGCGCGGCAGGTCCAGGACGTCGTCGAACAGCCCGCTCTGGAACACCGGATCCACGTTGTCCAGGACGTGCAGCCGGGGCAGGCCCTTGCGGTCGCGGCGCGGGAGCAGGTTGTGGAAGGGGTGCAGAAGCGCGCCGCGCAGGGCGACGGTCCCCAGCGCGCTGCCCCCGATGCCCAGCACCACCACGTCGTCGAACCGGCCCCGCTTGCGCCGGGCGCTGGCCAGGAGCTTCTTGACCTGGTCGCTCTGCCGGGGCAGGTCCATCCACCCGGTCATGCCCTCGCCGCGGTGCTTGTGCAGGGCGCGCACCGCGGTCTTGACCTTGGGCTCGATCTGCTTGAGCCAGCTCTCGCGCAGGCCGTGTTTGCCCACGCGCGTGGTGAACAGGTTGTTGAAGTCGCAGCGGATGTCCGCCACCGGTCGCTCCCTCCATGATCGCCCGGGCGCGCCGCCCCTCGCCGGGCCGCGGCCGCGCGCCACGGGTCTCGGCCGCGGTCAGTCGGGCAGCTCGTGCCCGGTGATGCGCCGGTATCCGTCGCGGTACTTGGCCCGGGTCTCCTGGACCACGCGCCGGGGCAGGGACGGCGCGGGCGGCTCGTGGTTCCAGCCCGACTCGTTGTCCAGCCAGTCGCGCACGTACTGCTTGTCGAAGCTCGGGGGGTTGGCGCCGACCTCGTAGGTGGCCGCATCCCAGAACCGGCTCGAGTCCGGGGTGAGCACCTCGTCGATGAGAACGAGCTCCCCGTCGGCCAGCCCGAACTCGAACTTGGTGTCCGCGATGATGATGCCCCGCTCGCGCGCGTGCGCGGCGGCCGTGCCGTAGAGCTGTAGCGACGCGTCGCGCATCTTCCAGGCGAGGTCTTCGCCCACCCGGCGGCCCATCTCCGTGAAGCTGATGTTCTCGTCGTGGCCGCTCGCGGCCTTGGTGGCCGGGGTGAAGATGGGCTCGTCGAGCTCTTCGGCCTGGCGGTACCCCTGGCGCAGGGGGATGCCGCACACGGCGCCGCTTTCCTGATAGTCGCGCCACCCGCTGCCGGCCAGGTAGCCGCGCACCACGCACTCCACGGGCAGGGGGTCGGCCTTGCGCACGATCATGCTGCGCCCGCGCAGCACCCGCTCCGCGGCCCGGGTGATGGTCGGCAGGCCGGCCAGGTCTTCGGTCAGGAAGTGGTTGGGGATGATGTTGCCCAACAGGTCGAACCAGAACAGGCTCAGCTGCGTGAGCACCCGGCCCTTGTCCGGGATCGGGGTGCCGAGCACCGAGTCGAACGCGCTGATCCGGTCCGTGGCGATGATGAGCAGCCGGTCCTCCAGGTCGTAGATGTCGCGCACCTTGCCGCGGCCGAGCAGGGTGAGCCCGGGAAGCTCGGTCTCGGTCACGGCCCGGGGAAGGCTCTCGCCCGTGTCTTCGAGGTGATACGCGTCCGGCATCCTGCGCGTCCTCTCCTGTAGCGTTCGGCCCCACCCGGAACGTACGCGCGACCGCGCGCCGGGCGTCCGCGCCGCGCGCGCGTGCAACGCAACCCCTTCGCGCGCAACGCCCCACGGCCCGCCATTCTACCCCGCCCTGGAACACGGGTCAAACACTTCTTGGGCCGGGGCCTGCGGGCCGCGGGCAGGCGATTCCGGACGTTGGCGTCCGCGCTGCGTAGACTCGGGTAAGCGGTAGTGCCACGGCCGACCCTGTACGCACCACGCGGCAAGGGTCCGCCCCGCGCCAACCGCCCATGCCCGCCGGTCCGCCGCGACCAACCAGCCCCGCCGCCCCGGACTGGACTTTGGGGCGGGGGTGGGGTAGACTGGACGTGGGCAGAGAGGGGGATCGACACATGCGCGCGCGGGCGCCTCCGCAATTCTCCGGCGAAAGGGACGGCACAAGACGCGGAGCCACCTGGGTCTTGTGGCGTAGTGCGAGCGCTCAACACGTAGGTTATAGATCTGCAGCCCCAGCGAGGCGCAGCCTTGTCAGCCTAACAGGAGAATGTGATGGCCGTGTTCCGTTGCCCTGCCTGCAAAGGCAGAATAGGTCCCGAGACCACCACCTGTCCCTACTGCGGTCAGGCGGTCCGAGCCGCAAGTGCGAATCAAGCAGGCAAAGCGATCACCCGCCTTATCTGGTTCATGGTCCCCGCCGTCATCCTGATTGCGGTTGGGGTCATTCTCATGAACAACACGGGCAGTAGAGAAGACGGCCTCTCCGAAGTCCACGCGGACGCCCCTAGCCGGTCGACCTCAGCTGCCCCAAGCCCGAGCATCGCAGACGTGCCGTCTCACGAGATCGTCGACCGAGACATCTATGACGCGCCGGTCAAGACGCAGGTCGAGCTGCACGCGGTCCTCAGACAATCCGTCACGGAATCCGACCTCGATTCGCTTCTCCAGAAGCTCTACACCGACGCTCTCGCTACGGGCGGCTTCAAGCACCACGGTGGCAAACCAACCCACATCTTCATCTATGTCTACACCACCCGTGAGCACTTCGCGTCTGGTATGGGACAATGGATAGCCATGCTCAGCAAGACCGGCGAGAATGCGCAGGCCAGTACTCGCATAAAGAGCGAGTTGATCCCGGAGGCCTCGAAGCCGCCGTGAGGTAAAGCATACGCTCACCGAGGCGAAGCGGAAAGAGATCTTCAGGGCGATTTGTTCGGCAGATCACCGCGCTGATGCCGAGGCTCAACGCATGCATCCGATTCCTGACGCCTCGGAACCTGGCTACTCCCAAGCCGAAGCCAAGGCCCAGATTGAGAAGCAAGCTGAAACGAGCAACGCCCTTCACGAGAAATATAGGGCAGAACTCGCCCACGAGTACGATATCAGCGAGGATCAGCTTAGAGCAATCTTGGTAGAGGGCATTCAGAAGAATTGGCCAATGCCATAGGCACAATAGGTGCCGCAGGCGTCTGCGCCCCGCGCGCACGCCGCTCCTGGCCTGTGCCCTGCTCGCCGCGGTCGTGCTCTTGCTCAAGCAGCGGCTGGAGGCCGAGCACGAGGACGAGCGCGGGGGGTAGGACGGGGAGCGGTGAGCTGCGGGGCTCCCTGTTTGAGTGAGCATATCTATCGAGGTTCCGAGGAGGGGGCTACAGATGCCAACACGCCGAGGAGATAGGATATGACACCAAGGGACGCGTTCGACGATATCATGAGCCGAGCACAACGGCTCCTGGCCCTTTACGATGGCCTCGTTGATACCCGGAAACGGGCCATTAGGCGCGACTGGAGGCAGGCTTTCTGTAGGCTGATGAAATGGCGCGTGAAGGGATCGATTGAAAGAGTAGACGGTAGAGACGCGATCATCGTACTGAAGGAGGGCGCCACCCTTAAGCGAACGGACTTTGCCGCCGAGATGCTCGACGACCTGCTGCGCAGCGCTCTCACTCTCGCGGTCAGTGCACTTGATCGCTATGTGCATGAGCGCGTCGTTCGCAAGATCGTCCCTGCCCTCAGACAGTCCAAACAGACAACCGAGCAACAGCAACTCGAGATTCCTGCACATATCGCCATGGAGATCGCCGACGCTGTTGTCCAGGATCGGCGAGTCAAATCCAACAGGAAGTTTCGCCCAGCGAATATTGTGCGGCGACGCATGCAGGAAGTCCTGCATCAACGCCCCTTTCAGAGTTGGAGGCAGATAGCCAGCGCGTTCGCGCTCATCGGAATCGGCGGTATCGACGGTAAGATACAGGCCTCTCTTCGAGAGGCTAATCTAGGTGCTTTCAAAGACGAACTAAACGCCGCAATACGCCAGAGAAATCAGATTGTGCACGAGGGTGACCTCGTACGCCACGAGAGAACGGGCAACGCTTGCGTGCGGAAGCATCGGATCCAGCCTCACGCTGTGCGAAGCGGCATGGACACCATCAGGAAGCTGGTGGAGGAGCTTGAGAAGATTGGATGATCTGGCCAGCGAGCCAAATAGAGTGCGCTGAACCGACATCCTTTGCCTCCGCGCTTCCTTCAGGGCCGTGTACGACGAGGTCGCATTGACACAAGACTCCTCAGAGATCAACGTATTCGCTAAAGACGTGCCAGCACAGCCAGGCATGAACGCGCAGCCTGACGCGCTGGGTCCGTAGTCCGTGACTGCTCCGCTCATCGGGATGTGACAGATGGCACAGGCCAAGCGAGTCTTCATCCTCGGCGCAGGCTTCTCCAAGCCGGCGGGCATGCCGCTCGCGACAGAGCTCATACCTGGCCTAGAAGAGAGAGTCACCTACAAGGCGCTATGGGATTGGCTCCGCATCCTTCGGGAAGAACTGGCCTGGCTGAATAGAGGGGATGGTCAAGCGCCCGACTTCAAACTGAATATCGAAGAAGTCTTTCATTACGCATACTTCCATATGGAGGCCCATCGCCTCAGAGACCAGCTTAGGACGCAACGCGTTACACAAGAGCTCAAGGCGCAATATCGTGGACATCACTGCGCCGCTAACATCGTGAATCAGATGCAGGATCACGCCGATACCATCGCGAACTGGCTTTCGTGCCTGGAAGACAAGCTACACGATGTCATTTTTGAGAAGGACGGGGAAGCGAACCTTGTGTCCATCTACCGTTGGGCAAGGGCCCTACGCGACGATGATGCGGTCTTGACCTTCAACTACGACACCTTGGTGGAGCGCGCCCTGGAGCAGCGCGGCAAGAAGTGGAACCACGGGATAGGCAAAGACGCAAACTGCGGTATCCCGGTCTTCAAGCTGCACGGGTCCATTGACTGGATCGCGATTTACCGCGCCGATCCCTCGAACCTTCCGCGCAAGCTCGAGCTACTGTACAGGGTACCAAGCGCAACGTGCAAGGACCGGTCGCGCGAGGAAAAGGAGGACCTGCTTTACCGCTATGAGACGCGGAAGCAACAGAAAGAGCACTTTCCATCGCGCCGTTTGTCGCTTGGAGGGTTGCCGAAGCAAAGTGTCGGCATCGCCGGACTCGGCATATACAAGCCGCTGCACCACATCCCTGGGCTGGCGGAAGTGTGGCATCGCGCAATGCGTACGCTCGGGGAGGCCGACGAGATCGTGGCGGTCGGATTTTCCATGAGTGAGTTCGACGCGTTTGCGCAGCTACAGTTCGCAGAGTTGGTCCGGAAACGCGCAAAGGAGGGGCGCCCGCTGGCTGTGACGGTCATCGATCCGTACGTCAACAAAGCGGGCGTCGCGGAGAGGTTCAGGCGTGTGTTCCGATGGGTTAGGCCAGTGGAGAAGCGACACGAGGAAGTAGACTGGGAGGCCCTTCGCTGACTTGACCCGGCTTTGCCCTCAGAACAAGTCCAGCTGAAACAGACGGCGGGGCCCGGACGCAACGCCGGACCCCCGCCGAAGCAACTCGTCACGGCTTGAGCCCCCCTACACCTCCGGCAGGGCGGCCATGGACCGTTCGATGGCGTCCTTGGGATAGGCGTAGTCCTCGAGCTGGCCGGCGAAGTACTTGTCGTAGCTGGCGAGATCCAGGTGGCCGTGGCCGGACAGGTTGAAGAGGATCGTCTGCGGCTTGTCCTTGTCGCGGATGGCCTCGTCGATCACGCACCGGATGGCGTGATTGGCCTCGGGCGCGGGGATGATGCCCTCGGTCTTGGCGAAGAGCACCCCGGCCTCGAAGCAGGGGATCTGATGCACGCCCACGGGCTCGATGATCTCGTCGCGCACAAGGGCGCTCACGATCGGGGCCATGCCGTGGTACCTGAGGCCCCCCGCGTGGATGCTCGGGGGCACGAAGTCGTGACCGAGCGTGAACATGTACAACAGCGGCGTCTGCCTGGCCTCGTCGCCGTAGTCGTAGGCGAGCTTGCCGCGCGTGAGCGTGGGGCACGCGGTGGGCTCCACGCCCAGGAACCGGATGGGCTCGCCCGAAAGGCGGTCGGGCACAAACGGGGCCATCAGGCCCGCGTAGTTCGACCCGCCCCCGCAGCAGCCGACCACCAGGTGCGGGGTCTTTTCGCCCGCGAGCTCGAGCTGCTTCTTGGCCTCCAGGCCCACGACGGACTGGTGCAGGAGCACGTGATTGAGCACGGACCCCAGGGCGTACTTCGTGTCCTCGCGCAGGGCCGCGTCCTCGACCGCCTCCGAGATGGCGATGCCCAGCGACCCCGGGCAGTCCGGGTCCCGTTCGAGCACCGCGCGGCCGGACCGGGTCGCGTCGCTGGGGCTGGGGATGATGTCCGCGCCCCAGGTCTTCATCATGCTCTTGCGGTAGGGCTTCTGCTCGAACGAGCAGCGCACCATGTACACCATGCACGCGAGGCCGAACTTCTGCGCGGCGAAGGACAAGGCGCTGCCCCACTGGCCGGCCCCCGTCTCCGTGGACAGGCGCTTGACACCCTCGCGCTTGTTGTAGTAGGCCTGCGCCACCGCGGTGTTCACCTTGTGGCTGCCCGCGGGCGAGACGCCCTCGTACTTGTAGTAGATGTGCGCCTTGGTGCCCAGGGCCGCCTCCAGGGCGCTCGCGCGGATAAGCGGGCTCGGCCGCCAGATCGACAGGACCTCGAGCACCTCCTCGGGGATGTCGATCCAGCGCTCGCCGCTTGCCTCTTGCTCGAGCAGGCCCATGGGGAAGATGGGCGCCAGCTTCTCCGGGCCCATGGGCTTCCTTGTCTCCGGGTCCATGGGCGGGGCCAGGCCCCCGGGCACGTCCGGGATCATGTTGTACCACTGGCGGGGCATGTCCTCGGTGTTCAACAGAATCCGCTTGCGCTGCATGGCCTCTCCTCTCCGTGTCTGAGCGCTCGTGTCTGTGCGTTCGCGCGCGTAAGGGGCGCGCCCCTTGACCATAGCCGCACCGCGCGCGTGCGCAAGAGGTTTTCTCCCCCCTGCGCGGGCCCGCCCCCTTGCGCCCGCCCGGCGAGGCCCCTACCATACGGCGCCATGCGTACCCTGGGAATCGCGTGCGGCGGCGGTGGCAGCCGGGCGCTCTGCCACCTGGGCGTGTTGAGCGTGCTCGAGCAGGAGGGCCTGCCTGTGGGGGCGCTCTCCGGCTCGTCGCTCGGGGGGCTCATCGCCGCGATGTACGCGTTCGACCCCGACGCGCAGGCCGTGTGCGCGCGCGCGAGGGAGTACTTCGCCACGAGCCCGCATTTTCGCCGGTACCGCCGCCCGACCCGGGACGACGGGCTGCGGCCCGGCACGTCCATGCGCGACGCCCTGCGCCAGCGGTTCCACACCGTGGGCCTGTTCGCCACGCTGGCGGTGCGCCCGTCGCTCTTGCGCCGCAACCCCGCACAGCGCGCGGCCGCGGAGCTTTTGCCCGACCGGAACCTGACAGACGCGCGCCTGCCCCTGGCCCTCAACGCCGTGGACCTGACCGAGGCGCGGCTTCAGGTCTTCACCCGGGGCAGCGTGCGCAAGGCCGTGACCGCGGGCACGGCCGTGGCCGTGGTGTTCCCCCCGTTCGAGTGGGACGGACACCGATACGTGGACGCCGCGCCCGTGTCCGCGGTGCCCGTGCGCGCGGCGCGCAGCCTGGGCGCGGACGTGGTGCTGGCCGTGGACGTGCGCACCCCCGCGCCGCGGCAGGAGACCTTCCGCACCGGGTTCGACGTGGTCAGCCGCCTGGAGACGACCTCCAGCCAGCGAGCCAACGACGTCGAGGTCCGGGAGGCCGACATCCTGCTCACTCCGGACACGGGCGCGACCTTCTGGGGGGACTTCAGCGCCATCGACCAAACCATCGCCGCCGGGGAGCACGCCGCGCGCGAGGCGCTGGGGGCCATTCGCGCAGCGCTCGGCTGAGCGGCCTTGCCCCATGCGCGCGCACCCGTTAGAATGCACCCGCAAGTGAGGGCAGCAAGGAGCCAAGCATGCGCCGCGCCATCCTTTCCGGACTCCTGTGGGGGCTCGTCTCGGGCCTCGCGGCCGCCGCGTTCGTGTTCGTGATGCGCGACGTCGTGTTCCTGCCCCTGCTCGTGCGCGAGGGCGCCGAGGCCATCTCGCCCCGCGGCCCGGACGGGGTGCTGATCCTCTCGGGCGTGTTCACCGGGCTCGCGGTGGCGGTGCTGCGCGCGAGCCGCGTGGCCGCGCGGATGCTGCGCGACCAGGCCGAGGGCCTGCCGCCCGGGGACATGCGTCCGGAGGAGCTTCTGCGCATCCACCGCCAGCGCGACCACGCGGGCGCGGCGCCGCCGCTGGAGAGCCTGCGACCGGCCTTCGAGCGCGCGGGCCAGGGGCACATCTTCCGGTTCGTAGACCGGCTCGACGCGAGCGAGCGCGCGGCCTTTGCCCGGCAGCTCGCGGCCGTGGACCTCGACTGGGTGGCCGCCCGGTACGACCAGTACCGCCGCGAACAGGAGCGCACGACCGCGGCCGCGCAGCTCAAGCCCGCGCCCGTGGTCCCGGTACCCGACTCGGACGAGGACCGCCGGCGCGAGGCCCGGGCCCGCGAGACCGGACAGGCCGCCCTGTGCGAGGGGCGGCTCGCGGCGTTCCTGGTGGCGGGCGGCCAGGGCACGCGCCTGGGGTTCGACGGACCCAAGGGCCGCTATCCCATCGGCGCGGTCACCGGACGCACGCTCTTTCGCATTCACGCCGAACAGATTCGCGCGCGCGCGGCCCGATACGGGGTGCGCATCCCCTGGTACGTGATGACGAGCGAAGCCAACGACGCAGCCACGCGCGAGGCGTTCGAGCAGAACGACTTCTACGGCGTGGCGCCCGAGGACGTGTTCTTCCTGCAGCAGGCGAACGTCCCTGCGCTGGACTTCGACGGCAAGCTGGTCTTGGCCGAGCCGGGGCGCCTGGCCACGAGCCCCAACGGCCACGGCGGCTGCCTACAGGCCCTGGTCGACAGCGGCGCGCTCGAGGACATGCGCCGCCGCGGCGTGGACACGATCAGCTACTTCCAGGTGGACAATGCGCTCGTCACGATCTGCGATCCGGTGTTTGCGGGCTATCACCTGCAAGCAGGCGCGCAGATGTCCAGCAAAGTCGTCGAGAAGACCGATCCGTCCGAGAAGGTGGGCATCGTGTGCCGCAAGGACGGCAAGCTGTGCGTGGTCGAGTACAGCGACCTGGACGACGAGACCGCGCGCCAACGCGACCCGGACGGTAAGCTGCGGTTCCGGGCCGGGTCGATCGCCATCCACATGCTCGGGGTCGACTTCGCCGAGCGCGTGGGAAGCGGCACGGACCTGCCCTGGCACGTGGCCGTGAAGAAGGTCGCGCACATCGACGACCAGGGCCGGCCCGTGGACCCGGACGAACCCAACGGCCTCAAGTTCGAGCGCTTCGTGTTCGACGCTCTGCCCCTGGCGCGCGAGACCGCCACCATGGAGGTCGTGCGCGACGAAGAGTTCGCGCCCGTGAAGAACCAGTCCGGCCCGGACTCGCCGGACACGAGCCGTCGGCTCCAGACCGAGTACGCGGCCCGGATGCTCGAGGCCGCCGGGTTCGAGGTGCCCCGCGACGACCAGGGCCGCGCCGCCGGACCCATCGAGCTTTCGTACCTCTTCGCCCTGGACGCAGAGGACCTGCGCGACAAGCTCGAGCCGGGCTTCCGGGTCTCGGGCCCCGCGGTCCTCGAGTGACCCGCCCGCCGGTCCGGCCGCGCGCGAGCGGACGCTAGCGGATGCTGCCATGACTCGAGAATGTTCCGTCCCGGTCGCCTGGTTCGAGTACCTGGCCGCGCGCGCCCTGGCTGGGCTCCTGGCGCTGATTCCCCTTTCCGCGGCGGTGGCCCTGGGCCGCGGGCTGGGGGCGCTCTTCTTCCATGTCGACCGCCGCCATCGCAACCGGTGCATCGCGCAGATCCGCGCGGCCCTGGACGTGGGCGAGCCCGAGGCCCGGCGCATCGCCCGGGCCATGTACCGGCACCTGGGGACCATGCTCGCCGAGGTGCCGCGGCTCGGGAAGCTCACCGCCCGGGACGTAGACGCCCTGGTGGATTGGGGCGAGGGGCCCGCGCGCATCCGGGAGCTCCTCGCCCAGGGCAAGGGGCTGATTCTCTTCACCGGTCACGTGGGCAACTGGGAGGTGTGCGGCGCCGCGTTCGCGCTCAAGGGGTTCGCCAAGGGCGCGGTGGCCCGGCCGCTGGACAATCCCCTGATCGACCGGTGGCTGCGCGGACTGCGTCAGGCCTCGGGCCAGGAGATTTGGGACAAGTTCGGCGCCATGCGCCGGGCCCTGCGCGCGCTGCGCGAAGGCCACGGGTTCGGGATCCTGGTGGACCAGGACGGCGGGCAGGACGGGGTGTTCGCCCGATTCTTCGGCCGGACGGCGAGCACCATGCCCGCGGCCGCGGACCTGGCCATGCGCACGCGCGCGCCGCTCATGGCCGCGTGCTTTCAGCGCCTCGGGCCCATGCGCTTCCGGCTGGAGGTCTCCGACCCCTTCCGCGCCGACCCCGCGGCCGCCGACCCCGCGGCCGAGCGGCTTCGGCTCGTGCAGCGGATCAACGACGAGCTCGAACGCATCATCCGCAAGGCACCCGAACAATGGCTGTGGCTGCACCGGCGGTGGAAGACCCAGCCCAAGCCCGCGGCCCGGGCGCCGGGCGCGTCGGCCGGGGAGGCGTGATGCCCTGGACGGACCGCACCACGCCCGCGAAGCGCTTCCTCTTCTACCTGGCGACCGCGGGCATTCGGCTGGTGACCCTGCCGCTGGCGCGCAGCCTGCGCGGCGTCGAGCGCCTGCCGCAGGGCCCGTACGTCGTGGCGGCCAATCACCGGTCGCTCCTCGACGGGCTGGTGCTTGTCAACGAGCTCAACCGCGTGCGCGGCCGGCCCATCCACATGGTCGCCTACCAGGAGCCCTTCGGCCACTCGCTGTACGGCCCGCTCCTGAAGATCACCGGGTGCCTGCCCTTTGACCGGGGCGAGGCCGACAGCCGCGTGCGCGTCCTGCGCCTGGCCCTCGGATTCCTGGAGGCCGGGGAGCCAGTGGCGTTCTTTCCGGAGGCGCACCTGAGCCGCACCTCGCGCATGCGCCGCGGCCGCCCCGGGGCCGCGCTAGTCGCGCTGGAGAGCGGCGCGCCCGTGGTGCCCGTGGGGCTGCGCGGCACCGAACGCGTGCTCGAACCGGGCACGGGCCGGTTCCGCCTGCGCCGGGCCGCGTGCGTGCACGTGGGCGAGCCCCTGGACCTGTCGCCCTGGCGCGCGCCGTTTCTGCACGGCGACGCGCACGTGCGCGCCCAGGCCGTGGAGCGCGCCACGGCCGCGATCATGCACGCCATCGCGGCCTTGAGCGGCCAGACCTACGACCACGTGCACCCCCAACCCAGACGTCAGCCCAGGCGGTAGTGCTTGCGCACGGCTTCGGTCACCGTCCAGGTGCAGTCCATGCCCTGCGGAAACCGCACGA
>Ga0180432_10004530_pt1 | contig 18984 bp, 17 predicted proteins | sample SS_ome_10_FD_132414 | JGI IMG/M metagenome (GOLD analysis project Ga0180432, IMG submission 132414) | Hypersaline lake sediment archaeal communities from the Salton Sea, California, USA - SS_1_MS_2 metaG | ecosystem: Environmental > Aquatic > Non-marine Saline and Alkaline > Hypersaline >...
CCAGACTGCCGAGATACTTCTTCACGACGGGCATCACGTAAGCGTTTTGCGTGGTTGTGCTCGTTCGCTCGTATTCGTAGTAACGTCTGGTGATGCGATGTGACAGAGACACCGTGGCATTGGGATAGTGCTCTTCCAAGAACTTGCCGATAGCTTCCTCATGTTCTGGGTTGGCGTACGCGTTGAGAAGACACACGGCGATTGCCTCGATCTTCCTTTCTTGTAGGAGCTTGACGATCTCCGGTAGGTCTTCTTCAGCTAGAGGGGCTAGGACTCTGCCGTCCGGCCCGATCCGTTCGTTGACCTCGAGGCGGAGATGGCGCGGGACAATGGGGGTAGGTTTCTTGTATAGTGCATTGTACATCTCGGTGCGATTGCATCGTCCGATTTCTAATACATCTCGAAACCCTGTTGTGGTTATCAGTGCGGTCTTTGCGCCTTTTCCTTCAATTAGCGCGTTGATCACGACCGTCGTTCCGTGTGCCAGGAACGCGACGTCGCTAAGCTGGATATTGAATTTCTCTATGCCTTGCAGCGTGCCAATTGCTGGGTTATTCGGTGTAGAAGATACCTTGCTGGCCGTGATTTCGCCCGTGGTTTCATCGAGCAACACGCCATCGGTGAACGTTCCACCCACATCCGTACAGAGTCTATGCATTATCGCCTCCACGCAGTGTTTTGTATTTTCATTGCCTGGATTTAATTGAAACCTTCTTCTCTGTTCTGCCGCGTACCCCTTTACCTTTCACGCCCGCACGCAAGTTTGGAACCTTCGCAGTTTGTGCCCAAAGCACCTTGGCTCCTTCCACGTTGTTGGTTTCACAAACATGATACGTAGCTGACAGTAGGTGATAACTGTCCCCTGGGCCCAGGTTGTATGGCTCTTCACCAATCGTTAGCCTGACACGCCCTTCCAGCACATATCCGAACTCTTCTCCTTCATGTGGTGCAGGAGGATTGTGGCAGCCGGGGGACATCTCACCGATGAGGATCTCGAAATGTCGATCGGGAAAGCTGCCACTCAGAAAGCGATACTTGATGGCTGTATCCGACAGATTGATGTGGGATTGATTCTCGTCTTCGGGACTCTGGGACGATTTGATGTGCGAAAAGGCAAGCCACTCGGCGTTTACACTCTCTTCGCGAAGGAGACTGAGAGATGTTGCGTATTTTGCCGTTTGTACCCAAAGGACTTTGGCGCTGCCTTCATCCCTTGTTTTGTAGCCATGGGGAGTGCTCGCCACGATGTGATAGCTGTCGCCGGGTCCGAGGGAGTGCACCTCCTCACCGATCGCTAGTTTGACAAACCCTTCCAGGATGTAACCGAACTCTTCTCCCTCGTGTGATGTGGGGGGATTGTGATAACCGGGGGACATCTCGCCAATGAGTACCTCAAACTGTCGGCCGGGGAAGCCTCCACTTAGAAAGCGGTATTTGATCGATGTGTCCGATAAGTTGATGTACGCCTGGTTGTCTCCTTTGGTGATCTCGGGCGCTCTCGGATCTGCAAGAAACGCCATTCCCGGACCGTCAGAAAGCACGAGCAAGTCAGGCAGTGAAACGTTTAGTGCTTGGCAGATGGCGCGCAAGGAGGGGATCGAAAATGATGACAATCCTCGTTCAATCTGTGAGAGAAAGCTTACTGAGAGCTCACATTGTCTTGAAAGGTCCTTGAGGGTTAAGCCTTTCCGTTGACGCAAGGTTCGGATTCGGCTGCCAAGCTCGGGAAACCTTTCGTTTGCCATGTAGTCACCATAACGAAGACGGTGAAAGAAGTCAAGTATTTGTGAAATTCGTTTCATGCTGAGTGAACATGGCAAGTCTATATTGTGTAATTCCTGCGGTAAACGTGTACTCAAGGACTTTCGCTGTGGTATACTAACAGGCAACTCTGCAGGCGGATTCGGAACGACTTGGGAGGGGCGTCAACGGTAACACGTCACTCGAAAAAGGGAATCTCGCACCTGAAGGTTTTCTACTATGGGCCTACCCGCGCTACCTTCCAGTTTGGCTCAGCAGTTGCCGCACTTTTTGCTGCTGGTCACGTTTTCTACGGTAGCTACCGCGTTGTTTTCCTCACCTCCCTCCTTCCGTACGTCCTGGCGTTCTTCTTGCTGGCCTCTTATCCCAAGGAATTGGACGGTGAGATTACTGCAACTGAAGGCAGTTGGAAGTGGAAATTGAAAAAACGCTTGGCCTCAGCCGGTGGGGATTTCCTTTACATGCTTCGAGAACCACGGCTGTTGCAAGGACTGTTCAATAGCGGGAGTTACGATGCAGTGTTCAAGTCGACCAAGGGCTAACTTCAGCTGATCATGCAGTCCCAGATTCTGGCTCTGCCGATTCTTCTCTCCTTCAACGAAGATCAACGCGTGGCGATTGCTATTGGGACTCTTTACTTTCTCATCTATGTGCCGACAAGTTTCGCTGCCAGGAACCCGCCGGTTGTGTGTAGCGATGAGCAGGCTTCTTGGTCTCTACAGCGAATCTCACCTATCTTGTAGGTGCAGCTTTCCTTGTTGGCGCATAGGCTCGCTACATGGATTGGGATCTACTCAGTCGCCATTGCAGCGTTCCTTGAATTCCATTTGTTGCAGAACGTTCGTTGGCCGATGATCGTTGGCTACCTCTTAGACATCATTTCCCATCGGACGATGGCGACAGGTCTCTCTGTGGAAGCCCGATTTCGCGCCTTGTGGATGGCTGGATTGGCGCCACTGATTTGTCTTCTAGCCGACTTGTTGGGGATGGGGGGGGCCTAATAACCGTTGCCCTTGCGGCAGCGGCCATTTTTTCACTCCTCCAGGTGCGCGATTAGAAGCCCACACCAGAGGAAATCCTTTGGAAAGCTGGGGACAATCGTTGAAACTCTGTGTTGGTATTTGTGTAGATAGGGACGTAGAATCGCTCGAAGGAGGAGATGGTGAAGCGTTTCATTCCACTCATCGCCTTGTTGATTGGTCTCTTTGTTACCGGGGCGACCCACGCCAAATCAGACCTCGTTGTCATTGATATTGGCCTGCAGCCCGAGAGTCCCGTTGCTGGTGAGACCGTAACGATTGCAGCAACAATAAGAAATGTAGGGGCTCACGGCGCTGACAGGGCGTTTTATGTTCGATTTACCGTGGACAGCATGCAGGTCGAGACCCCAACGGTCCCGTTTGGACTTCATGCTGGTCACTCCAAAACCGTTTTAGCCACCTGGCGTGCTGAAGCGGGCGCCCACACGATCGTGGTAGAGGTCGATCAACCGTTCGACAACATCGATGAATCGAACGAGGGGAACAACTCCCTCGTTGCTACACTCGCCATTCCGGTGAGTTCTACTCCAGCAACTCGTTACTCTACTCTCAAGGTGGCTGTGGCACGGTTCGATGACCGAAGCGGTTCCGGATTCATTAATGTCAGCGAAGGGATAGCCGACGCATTGGTGGAGAGATTGGTGGAGAGAGGTGTGCGGGTTTTGGAGCGAAGTGAACTCGAGGCAGTCATGCAAGAACGCAGCCTTAATCCTTTTCTGACCCAGGATCTTGCCGCTGCCGGACAGAACCTTGGCGCGGATCTACTAGTTGTTGGCTCTGTCAATAAGGTAAACGTGCAGCAGTCCTCGCTGAGTCTTGGACTGTTTAGTATCAGTAGCGCCTCAGTAGAAATGGGGATCTCGGCTCGATTAGTAAACGTGTACACAACGGAGATCGAGAAAGTCGTCTCGGCCAAAGGGGAAGAGGAGGGAACAACGGGGTTCTCGATTGGCATCGGAGAGATCCTTTCCCTGTACCCGTTGGACGCCAACGACGTGTGCTTGGGTGGATTGCGTGCGACGATGTCCCGCTATTCCATTGGTGAGACCATCCACATAGGATACCGAAATCCGGGCACAGCGGCTTGGTACACAGTTGAGATTGATACTATTGGAGGGCAGTTTGTCAAGTGGCTCGATTGGCAGTACGTTACCCCTGGCGATTGTGGAAAGTGGTTGTGGGATCAGCGCGACATGTGGAACGCACAGATGAGTCCCGGGATGTACATCGCCAAGCTGTGGGATGGTGATGCCTATATCGCCACGGTGAGTTTTCAGATTAAGCTAGGAAGCGGACTGACTCTTCCTCCGATTGAAGAAATCACTGTGGGGACTTCTCAGTTTGCTGATACGATTGTTGGCAAAGCTGCCGATAGCGCACTCAATCAACTCGTCTCTGAACTGCTTCGTGGGATGGAAGAGGTCGCCCCGCGGATAACGATTACAGAGGGCGCACGATCCTCTGAAGAGCCGCTCTCGCTGTCGATGGAAGGACAGATAGCGCGGATCCTTCTCGACGGACGCGTCGTGATCAATCTAGGTACCTCTTCAGGAGTGAGCAAAGGAGATTTTTTCCAGACGCTCGACACAAGGGATCTTATCATCGACCCTGCGACTGGGGTGATCCTCACCTACGACATTCTTGGTGTAAAAGGGGAGATCGTCATTGTTGAAGTGCGTGATCGAATTGCCTATGGTATAAAAACGACCGATTTCGTTCCGCTTGTCGGTGATGTGGTCCGTCTGTCCCCTCCCTAGAGGCTTTGCGGTCTAGCCGGAATCGGATAGACTTGTTTGGCAATGCATATTCAAGAGTACATGTCGAGGATCTATTCGCTAACGAAGGGACTGCCGGTGGGTAGTTTTCTCGTAGGGGATGCTGAGATTCTCTGCTTCAACCCTCAATACTCCCTGCCCTTTGCTGATCGCGATCAACCGGAGGGAAGCCCTGGCGAGATTCATTTTTCATTGACGCCGGTGTCGTTTTTCACTCATGAGGCGGGTTGGTCCGACTGATGGGTCCCCTGTTCGGTACGGATGGTGTGAGGGGGAGAGCGAACCAGGATCTCTCTCCCGAGCTGACCCTGTCTCTCGCTCGGGCCGTCTCGCGTACCCTTGTCTCCCACGGGGGCCGAATCATTATTGGAAGAGATACACGGGTAAGCGGTTCGATGCTCGAAGGTGCTCTGGCTTCTGGGTTTGCTGCGTGCGGGTGTGACGTTCTCCTTGCTGGAGTGATCCCCACCCCAGCGATCTCCTTTCTCATCAAGGACGAGCGTGCCGATTTGGGTGCGGTGATCTCTGCATCGCACAATCCGCCTGAGGACAACGGGATCAAATTCTTCGATTACCGGGGCATGAAGCTTTCCGTAGAGAATGAGGCGGCAGTCGAGGAAGCTCTTGATGACCCTCCTCATTTCGCAGAGGCAATAGGAAGGATCGTTTCGTCGGAGGCTGCAGCGACTCGCTACGCGGCCTTTCTTACTGGAGCGATTGAGATAGAGGAGGTTGACCTTGCTGGGTGCACGATTGTGGTTGATTGTGCATACGGTGCAACCGGAGCCATTGCTCCACGTGTCTTGCGCCACTTCAATGCTACAGTGATTGAGCTTCACACTTCCCCCAACGGCGAACGGATCAATCAGGGCTGCGGCTCCACGCATCTCACCCCGCTTCGCGAAGCAGTGTTGGAACACCATGCCGACTTAGGGGTTGCCTTTGATGGCGATGGCGATCGGGTTCTCCTTGTTTCTTCCTCGGGGGAGACGATCGATGGTGATCGAATGATGGGGATTGCAGCACTCCACATGAAACGGAAAGGGACTCTTGTTCCACCCCTGGTCGTGGCGACAGTAATGAGCAATCTTGGCCTCGAACAAGTGTTGGAGCAGGAGGCAGTCAAGATGGTGCGTACCCCTGTTGGCGATCGAAACGTAGCCCAAGCCATGATCGCTCACCAGGCGAAGATTGGGGGTGAACAGTCTGGCCATATTATTCTCTCTGATCACAGCTCTACTGGTGATGGAATTCTGACCACCGTGAAGCTGTTGGAAATCTCTCACGAGCGTGGAGTTGATCTACTCACTCTGGCAGAAGAGATTCCGCTCTACCCGCAGGTGCTACGCAACGTCAGTGCAAGCAACCCAGCAGCGCTTCTGGAGAGTACGCCCATCCAAAAGGCTATCGAAGAGGAGGGGTGTCGCTTGGGACAGGCAGGACGAATCGTTGTCCGGCCGTCTGGAACTCAGCCACTCATTCGGGTAATGGTTGAGGGAGGGGAAGAAGCCCTGTGCGAGCAATGCTGTGCCAGGATCGTAGAAGCGATTGAGGAGCATCGATAGGACAGGCCCTGCTGCAACGAGGCGACGAAATACGGCCAACACGCGAAAACGAGTCTGTACTGCTCCAAACGTGTCGTGGAATGTTAGGCAGTTTTGGTCTGCGCCAACTACGCCCCTTCTAGCCAGAAGAATCGTCGAATGGATGCGTCAAAACCGGTTGACGCGCAGCACGGGTTTGATCAAGGCGAAATACGGGTGCGCGCTGTGGGGCGTCGTGTAGTAGCTGGGGGTTTTCCTTTGCCTCGGCAGCGATCTGCTCCATTGCCTCAATGAATCGGTCCAGTGTTTTTTTCCCCTCGCACTCGGTCGGCTCAATCATGAGGGCTTCGGGGACGATCAGAGGGAAGTAGATCGTCGGAGGGTGGAAGCCGTAGTCGATCAAGCGCTTGGCGATATCGAGTGCGCTGATTCCTTCTGCAACCCCCTTCGCGGAGAGGACGAATTCGTGTTTGCACAGGCGATCGCAAGGCAGGCAATAGGTCTTCTTGAGGCGTTCCTGAACGTAATTGGCATTCATGACGGCATTTTCACTTACCTCGCGCAATCCAGTATCTCCGAGGTGGAGCAGGTAGCTATACGCTTTGAGAATCACTCCGAAGTTCCCGTAGAAGGAATGGATGCTGCCGATCGAGTGGGGACAGTTCCAATCCAAGCGGTAGCCTGCGTCGTCCTGAACAACCCGCGGTACCGGCAGGAACTCAACCAGCTGCTCTGCTACTGCGACAGGTCCTGCACCAGGACCGCCACCACCGTGTGGGGTGGAGAGGGTCTTGTGGAGGTTGAAATGGAAGATATCTGCCCCCATGTCTCCCGGGCGCGCCCGGCCGAGAAAAGCATTGAGATTTGCCCCATCGAAGTAGCACAGTCCTCCAACAGCATGCACCTTCTCGGTGATCTCGAGGATCTGCTCCTCGAAGATCCCCAGAGTATTGGGAACGGTGAGCATGATTGCCGCGACGGTTTCATCAAGAGCCTCCTCAAGTGCGCCGAGATTGACCGTCCCGTCTTCCCGGGAAGGGATCTCGGTAACAGAGAAGCCGGCAAGTGCTGCGGAAGCTGGATTGGTGCCGTGCGCCGAATCTGGCAGGAGGATTCGGCAGCGTTTGTCTTCACCTCTATCTGCGAAGTAGCGCTTCACGAGGAACATTCCCGTTAGCTCGCCGTGCGCTCCGGCTGCTGGCTGCAGGGTGACGTCAGCCAGTCCGGCGATCCGGCTCAATAGCGTTGACATCTCGAAAAGCAGTCTGAGAGAACCTTGAACAAGCTTTCCATCAGCCAGCGGATGTGCTTGGGTGAAGCCGGGGAGACGGGCCAGATCTTCATTGATCTTGGGGTTGTACTTCATGGTGCAGCTCCCAAGCGGGTAAAAACCGTCATCTACTCCGTAGTTCAGCTTAGAAAGATGAGTGTAATGGCGAACGATTTCCGGCTCGCTGAGACAGGGAATCCGTGGTGCTTTTCGTCGCAGCAGGGAGGCAGGGAGCAGCTTCTGTGCCCCATCGGTGGGGACGTCCGGTGTCGGAAATAGGCCGCCGGCTCTTTGAGGACATTTACGGTCGAAAATACTACTCAAGTTGGATCTCTCCTAGTTGCTTCACCATGTGATCAAGTTCCTCTTTTGTTCGTTTCTCGGTCACTGCGAATCGAAGAGCATCGGCCACGCCCAGGCTCGCTAGTTGGGTGGGGTTATCGACCAGGAATCCTTTTTCTTGCAGGCCCGCTCGGAGTTGTTGTGGGTCGGTGGGGACCTGAACGGTGAACTCGTTGAAAAAGGGGGCCTGGAATGCAAGTCTGTAACCGGAAAGAGAGGTAATCTGCTGCGCCAGGTAGTGGGCCTTTTCCAGATTCAACCGGGCCACTTCCTGCAGCCCGTTTGCTCCGAGGCTGGCAAGGTATACGGTTGCGGCAAGGGCGCACAGAGCCGAATTGGTACAGATATTGGATGTTGCCCGCTCTCGTCGAATGTGTTGTTCGCGAGTCTGAGCGGCCATTGTGTAGCCAATCTTCCCTTTCGTATCAACCGTTTGTCCGGCGATTCGGCCAGGCATCTGGCGCAGGTAACGTTTGCGGGTGGCAAAAAGACCGAGCAGAGGACCGCCAAAGGAGGGTGAGAGCCCGAGCGGCTGACCCTCGGAAACAACGACATCCGCGCCGAATTGGCCGGGAGGAGCAAGTAGTCCCAGCGAAATTGGGTTTGTCACTACAATCAGTAGGGCTTTACCCAGTGCATCTTTCAGTCCCTCTAATTCCTCAATCACCCCGAAGGCATTCGGACTTTGGATAACGAGACTTGAAAGTTCATCCGGGATTTTCGCCGTGTCGCAACGACCCTCCGTTGTGGCACGCAACTCAACCACTTCGATTCCGGACGCCCAGCAATACGTGTCCACGACATTGCGATAATGGGAGAATAGTGGCTGGGCGACTGCGACACGCTTGTTGCCCACGATCCGTTCTGCCATCAGCACCCCTTCGGCCAGGGCGGTCGCGCCGTCGTACATCGAGGCATTGGCCACCTCCATTGCCGTTAGCTCGCATACGAGCGTTTGGAACTCAAACATCGCTGTGAGCGTCCCCTGGCTTACCTCCGGCTGATATGGGGTGTATGCAGTGTAGAATTCAGAACGCGACGTAATATGAGAAACGACACTCGGAATGTAATGATCGTAAATCCCACCTCCGAGAAACGAGATGCTTCCATGCCAATCGTTGTTTGAGCGAACGAATTCTTCCAGGGCGCGAGCTACTTCCATCTCGGTTCGGGCAGGAAGACTGAGCGGCTGGAAGCGGTCTTTTACCCGTTGAGGAATATCGGTGAATAGCTGCTCCAACGAACCAAGACCAACCGTCGCAAGCATCTCGCGGCGATCGGCGTCGGTATTTGCGATGTAACGCATCGTAAGGCTATTTTTCAGTGAGATGGCGTTCGTAGTCGGTCGCGTCGAGAAGGGTCTCTACCTCGGACGGATCGCTTGCTTCGAGGAGGACGAGCCATCCAGCACCGTGGGGATCTTGGTTGATCAACTCTGGTGAGGATTCAAGTTTCGGGTTCACGTCGAGCACCTTTCCGCTCACCGGGGCAAAGACGTCGCTCACTGCCTTCACTGATTCCACCGTGGCCAGACTCTCTCCCTTGTTGACCGTGGTTCCTGGAGTGGGAAGCTCGACGAAGACGATGTCCCCCAACTCGCCTTGTGCATATTCGGTAATCCCTACCTTTGCCTGGTTTGCTTCCAAGGCCACCCACTCATGGTTTTGGGTATAGTGCAACTGCGCCGGATACGCCATGGCTCCTCCTGTCATGTAGATCGAGAATTCAGGGGGATTATACGGGGGCTTGCTTTTCGCGTCCAAGTCGCACCACGTTTTGCTAAAAGGGCGGTCCTTCTTCATGGGTCAAGGGGTAGAAGCTGGCGTAGGCCTTGTGGAAGTTGACGGTGATTTTCCCTAGTGGGCCATTGCGCTGTTTCGCGATGATGAAATCCGCCTCACTCCCTGCTCCCTGTCCTCCTTGGCTGACGTCGGCGGGCTCATCGTAGTAGTCCTTGCGATAGATGAAGGCGACAACATCGGCGTCCTGTTCGATCGCTCCACTTTCACGCAGATCTGCGAGCTGGGGACGCTTTGATTCTCGGCGCTCCACGGCCCGATTGAGTTGTGAGACTGCAATCACCGGGATGTTGAGTTCGCGGGCAAGTTTCTTCAGAGAGCGAGATATGTAGGCGATCTCTTGCTCGCGCACGTCGGTGCGGATCGATCCCTCGATCAGCTGGAGGTAGTCCACGATGAGCATGTCCAAACCGTATTGGGCAGCCATCCGCCGTGCCTTAGCACGGATTTCCAGGATAGAAGCACCGGGGGTATCATCGATGATAATCGTGGCCTTCTGAAATTTGCTTGCAGCGTTGGCGATGTTTCGCCACTTGGTTGGAGGTACGTAGCCCCCGCGTAGTCGATGTAGGCTGACTTGTGCTTCCCCGCACAGAAGCCGCTCGAGGAGATGCTCCTTGGTCATTTCCAGGGAGAAAATCCCCACGGTTGCCTTCTCGTGGATGGCTGCGTGCCGCGCTAGGGTGAGCGCAAAGCTCGTCTTGCCAGTTCCTGGTCGGCCAGCGAGGATGATCAGATCGGAGCGTTGTAACCCCGAGGTCATTTCATCTAATTTTGGAAATCCTGTAGAAAATCCCGTAATCGTATGTCTCTCTGGATCCCGGTGCAATTCCTCCAATGCATCGATGTGTTCGTAGAGGAACTGGTTGACAAGAAAGTAAGCACCTGCGGAGTCCCGGCGGGATATATCGAAGATGAGCGATTCCGCTTTGTCGAGTACTTCGTCCGTGTCGCGGACTTCATCGTAACCCAGCTCAGCGATCCGTCCGCCGGCCTCAATCAACGCGCGGAGTGTAGCTTTCTTGCGCACGATATCAGCGTAGTATTCTAGACTGGTCGTGGTTGTGACCCGATCGAGAAGCTCGTTGAGATAGACTCGTCCGCCTGCCTTGTCCATTTCTTCTTTCTCCTCGAGGCGGTTGGCAACAGCTACGATGTCCGCAGGCTCTCCCCGGTCAAACAGGTCGCGAATGGTACGGAAGATGACGCGGTGTGCCTGGCGATAGAAGTATTCTGGCTTCAGCATCTCAAGCAAAACAGGGATAGTCCCCTCCGGCTCAAGAATCCCAGAACCCAGGATGACTTGTTCTGCTTCGATGTTCTTTGGAAGGTCACGAAGGGTGATCCTGTCTGTTTGTACGGGCTGTTTCTCGCTCATCTTCTCTGGCCTCTGGGTGACATTATAGGAGGCGCTTCAGGACAGGACAAATGGGTCAATCTCCTCCCTGATACCGATCTTAGCTTGTATTTCCCGGATTGAAGCGCCAATCACGGTTTGCTATACTTCCGTTTTACAGAGCGCATGATCGGGAGGGTGATGTGGAAGTCCTTACGATGAAGGAACTACTAGAGACCGGTGTTCATTTCGGTCACAGAACGAGAAAGTGGAACCCCAAGATGACCCGATACATTTTCACCGAGCGGAAGGGGATTCATATTATCGATCTTGAACAGACTGTGGAGATGTTCAAGAAGGCCTATTACACCGTTCGGGATCGAATTGCCGAAGGCGGCGAGATCCTTTTTGTTGGCACGAAGAAGCAGGTCCAGGCGACGATTGCTGAGGAGGCAAGTCGCTGTGGAGCTCATTATGTGAATCGGCGATGGCTCGGTGGAACTCTAACGAATTTTGCCACCATTAAGAAGAGCATTGTGCGGATGAAAGATCTGGAGAGAATGGTTGAGGACGGCTCTATCGAACACATACCCAACAAGGAAGCTACTCGTCTTCGCCGTGAGATGGCCAAATTGCAGGGGAATTTGGAGGGACTTAGACATTTGGAAAGGCTGCCTGACTTGCTTTACGTCATCGATCCGAGTCTTGAGATGAACCCTATACGCGAGGCGAACATCCTCAAGATTCCCGTTATTGCTATTGTGGATACAAACTGTGATCCCGATCCGATCGACTTTCCCATCCCGGGCAACGATGACGCCATCAAAGCCACCAAGCTCATTACCTCTCGCATCGCCGATGCGGTTCTGGAGGGCCGTGAGGGCCGACAGGAGGAAAGAGAGGAACAGGCAAGTGTGGTGGAAGAAGGGGAACCGGTCGAAGAAGAGTCTCCTGCTGGTGAAGAGGCGATAGAGGTAGAAGAAACCGTGACGCAAGAAGGCCGACAGGACGCTGAAATCGACGCTGAGGAAGCAGTAGAAACCGCATAAAGCGCGTACTTCAAAGAGGACTAATGGATACCATCACAAGTGAAGACGTCAAGAAACTGCGTGCCGAGACTGGCGTTGGGATCATGGATTGCAAGGCTGCCCTCACCAAGGCGAACGGTGACGCGGAGAAGGCAAAGCAGATCCTGCGCGAGGAGGGCAAGGAGCTCCTTGCTCATAAGGAACGCGAGGCGACCGACGGTCGAATCGAGGCCTACGTACACCACAGCGGCAAGGTGGGTGTTCTGGTGGAGGTCGCCTGCAATACGGATTTCGCTGCCAACAGCGATGATTTTCGCCAGTTTGCACGTGAGCTCGCGATGCACATCGCCGCTGCTCGACCCCGATACCTTGCTCCCGAGGATGTCTCTGTGGATGACATTGAGCAAGAGAAAGAGATCTACCGCAAGCAGGTTGAGAAAGAAGGAAAGCCTCCTCAGATAGTGGAGAAGATCATCGAGGGCCGGCTGAAGAAGTTCTACACCGAAGCCTGTCTTCTGAAGCAACCTTTCGTGAAGGATCCATCGCGTGTGGTTGAGGATCTGTTGGCGGACTTGTGCTCCAGAACGGGCGAGAATATCCTCGTCAAGCGGTTTGCCCGCTACGAGATTGGCGAAAAGGTCGAGTGAAAGCCACCCCTTTGCGCCTCCTCCTCAAGCTGAGCGGTGAGGCGTTGAAGGGTCAAGAAGGCCCACTTTCTCCAACTTCCCTACGATACATCACGGACGAGATTGTCATGCTTGCCGACATCGAACTGGCGATCGTGGTCGGTGGGGGAAACTTCATTCGCGGAGCCCGCAGCCGGTGGCTTGATCGGATCGAGGCTGACACTTTGGGAATGCTGGCAACTGTTCTCAATGGCTTGGCGCTTCGCGCCTACCTGGAGAAAGCAGGGCGGGAAGTGGTCATACAATCAGCGATTGCAACCGAGCTGACCGAGCCCATCTCCTCGCACAACGCACGAGCGGCGATGGCGAACGGGGCGATCGTAATCTTCACTGGTGGAACCGGGAGTCCACTTGTGACCACCGACACCGCAGCCGCTCTCCGTGCTGCAGCGATCGGAGCCAACCTCCTCGCAAAAGGGTCGAACGTTGCCGGAGTGTTCACCGAGGATCCCGATACCCATAAAGAGGCTCACTTGCTACAGGAGTTGAGCTTTGACACGTTCATCGCCTCTCGCTACGGGGTGATGGATGTCGTTGCAGTGGAGATCTGCCGAGAGAACGACCTTCCCATCGAGGTGTTTGACTTCGGCGCATCCGGAAATCTGGCAGCGCTCGCGGCAGGAACAAGAGTGGGGACGCGTATCCACTAGAGTGCGTGTGGAACCCCGAAATCTCCGGCGACAACGACGGGCGAGTTGCAGCACCTAAGAGAGGAAAGACAGGAGCTTGACTGATCACCACGTAGAGTTGCCAAGCATCGGGAGTGACTTGCGGAGCCCTGGTGTATGGGGGGTAGGCGCGTTCAGGATACAGACACATCCGAGGATCCTCCAGAGTGCGGCGAACCCCAGCGCTTGACGCTGGCCAACTAGTCGGTGTGCCGGTTTGGCCACGTGGCGTTGAACCCACTTCATCGGGGCATCACCGTTTGCTAGACTCGTAGCCACTTGAGCACGTCACCGAACCGTCTTTCCACTTCTGCAATGAGAGGGGGTGAAGGGCCTTCTTCGTGGGTGTTTCGTGCTTCTTTCCTTGCCTCAGTGATTAGGTCCAGATCGTGGATCAAATCAGTCGCACGCAATCGACTGAGGAACCCATGTTGTTGCGTTCCAAGCAGGTCACCCGGCCCGCGGATCAGCAGATCTTCCTCAGCGATGGAGAAACCGTCTTGGTTTGTGCTGAAGGCAGTGAGGCGCCTTCTTGCCTCGTCGGTTTTCGCTTCGCCAATCGCGAAGCAAGTAGCCGATTGGCCGGCCCGGCCGATGCGGCCGCGTAGCTGGTGAAGCTGCGATAGTCCGAAGCGATTTGCATGCTCGATCACCATGAAGTCGGCGTCTAGAACGTCTATTCCCACCTCAACGACCGTTGTCGTGACCAACAGGCGGAGATCGCCTTTCCGGAAGGCGTTCATCACGCGGGTTCTGTCCGCTGTTGCCAGACGACCATGGATGAGGCCAACCCCGAAGTTCTGGTAAGTGGCGGAGAGCTCTTCGGCCATTTGTACCGCCGCTTTTAAGTCGAGCTTCTCTGACTCATCGACCAGCGGAAGGACGATAAATCCCTTTCCCCCTGTGTCGAGGAGGTGGTGGATCTCAGCGTACACTTCATCTCGCCGAGTCTCCGCCACCCACACCGTGCGGATGTCCTTTCTTCCTGCGGGCATTTCCTCGATCAAAGAGACGTCGAACTCACCGTACAGCGTAAGGGCGATCGTCCGCGGAATTGGAGTAGCACTCATGACAAGGAGGTCAACCTGCTCGCCTTTCTCTTCGATCAACGTGCGCTGTACTACACCGAAGCGGTGCTGCTCGTCGATTACGACGAGCCCCAGTGTGTGGAAAGATACGTCTTCCTGGATGAGAGCGTGTGTTCCCACAAGCAGGTCGATTTCTCCGCGTGCAAGTCGCTTTTTCAGAGCCTCCTTTTCCTTGGTCCCGCTGGTAAGTAGTGTCACGGTGACTGGTAGTCCAGAAAGCAGCTGGCGGAATCGCAGGGCGTGCTGTTCGGCAAGGATCTCGGTTGGGACCATGAATGCCACTTGGTATCCGGCGTCGATTGCGTACAAAGAGGCCGTGAGGGCCACAACCGTTTTTCCTGATCCCACGTCTCCTTGGAGGAGACGCAACATACGGGAAGGTTTGCGTAGATCGGAGATGATTTCCTTTAGGGCTGCCCTTTGGGAAGCGGTAAGCTGGAAGGAAAGGCTGCCCAGAAACGAGTTGGCTAGCACACCGGAATCTGAATGAGGGGTTCCCTCACCGGTGCTTGTCGTCTCTGCCAGGCCGAGCTGCAACAGGTACAATTCTTCGAAGGCGAGGCTGCGGCGGGCTGTCTCGAATGTGTCGCGATCTTCTGGAAAGTGAATTGAGCAGATGGCATCACGTTTTGAAAGAAGGTTGTGTCTCTTGCGGAGAGGGCTGGGGAGCAGGTCTTGGAAGGTTCCACCGTAGACTTCCAGGTTTCGCGCGATCACCGCGCGCAAGACGCGATCGCTGATTCCCTCCGTTGTTGGGTAGACGGCGACGAGCCGCCCTGCTTCCATACAATCACCGGCTGGTTCCCACACGGGTGAGCGCATCTGTAACTCCCTGTAGTGCTGTTCTACCCTCCCGTACAAGTCAATCATTTCGCCCTGGTGGAGCTGCTTGGCAAGCCAGGGTTGGTTGAACCAGACCGCATAGAGCAGGCCGGTCTCGTCTTCCAAGGCGGCCTTAACGATGGTCATCTGAGCACGTATGCGGATTTGATTAACGACTAGCACCCTGGCACGTACGCAGGCCTCATCTCCTTGCGCAAGCTCCCCAATCTGTTTGAAGTGTGAGCGGTCCTCGAGGCGGCGCGGAAGGTAGCTCAGCAGGTCCTCAATCGTGTGAATCCCTAGTTTCTCAAAAAGCGCGGCGCGTTTGCTTCCAACTCCTTTGGCATGGCCAATGGAAGAAAGCAAGTATTCCCCTTTCAATTTAGAGATTGAATCATCCGTTTCGCATTCCAGCTGTTCGAGCAGACGGACTACGGTCTGTTGTCGTGTCGAGTAGCTGGCATTTCCGTATCCGGCTACTAGGGGCAGGGCCTCCGGAAGATTTCGCCGGATGAATTCTTCCAGGCCGCAGGTTACGGTGTCGTCCGTATAGCCGTTCGCGCGTTCCAGCCGGAGGATCTTCTCGATTTGGTTGCTTAAAAGATCCTTTTCTTGCTGCATATCGGTGGTTACTATATAATGGCGTAGCACGACAAGCAAGGGGAAATTCGATGTCAATTGCAGCCTACGGAGATTCGGTTCTTCGTCGCAAAGCTGAACCAGTGGGACAGATTAACGCACAAACAAGGCATGTCTGTGAGTTGATGGTAGAGGCGATGATCCGGGCCAGGGGAGTAGGTCTTGCCGCTCCTCAGATAGGTGTTTCCAAACGGATTATCGTTCTCGACATGGATGGCGAGTTCCATGTCCTGATCAATCCTTGCATTGTGGAAATCTCTGAGGAAGGGGACGAATCTCAGGAGGGGTGTCTGAGCGTTCCTGGGGTGGAGGCGCCGGTTGTCCGTAAGCGGAGGGCGTGTGTTCGCGGGCTCAACCTTGAGGGGAAAGAGATAGAAGTGGGGGGAGAAGGGCTGATTGCTCGCGCGCTGCAGCATGAGATCGATCATCTGAATGGTGTCCTCTTCATCGATCACTTAAGTCCAGCCCGACGTCAAAGCCTCCTCAAGGAGTACGCGCGCAAGCAAAGGGAGAAGTCTTAGTTGAGAGTCGTCTTTCTCGGCACTGCAGCGTTTGCCCGTCCTTCTCTAATAGCGCTTGCCAAAGTCCACGAGATTGCCCTTATCATCACTCAGCCCGATCGGCCGGCGGGCCGAAAGCAGCAATTAAGCCCTCCCGCGGTGAAAGTGGAGGCCGAGCATCTGGGACTTCGATTTGCCCAACCAGAGTGGATCAACAGCAAAGAGACGCAGGGCCTCCTGGAAGAGGTTGCCCCAGAAGTAATCGTGGTTGCGGCCTACGGGCAGATCTTGAGGGAAGCGGTCTTTTCCCTTCCACCCTTGGGAACAATCAATATTCATGCCTCCCTACTCCCACGGTATCGCGGCGCGGCACCGATCAATTGGGCGATCATCCGTGGTGAGGTGGAGACCGGGATCACGACCTTTCTGATTGAAGAGGGACTGGACACGGGGTTGATTCTCCTTAAGAAAGCATTGCAGATTGGCAGGGACGAAACCGCCGGCGAGTTGCACGACCGTCTTGCCGCACTCGGTGCAGAGGTGATCCTTGATACCCTGGCAGGCCTTGAGGCGAAAACCCTGGGACCGGTTGCGCAAAACGACAAAGAGGCGTCGGTTGCGCCGATGCTGCGACGTGAGGACGGATTGATCAACTGGCAGAAACGTGCGCTGGAGCTCCACAATCAAGTGCGGGGGATGAACCCCTGGCCGGGAGTCTATACCCACCTGGGAGAAGCGCGAGTCAAGGTGCATCGAACCGCGCTTACGGAGATCGCCTGTGGTGAGGTCCGTCCGGGCCAGATTGCCTTACGAGAGACTGGGCGTCTCCTTGTGGGAACCGCCGATGACCTCCTCGAGATCCTCGAGGTTCAAAGGGAGTCCCACCCTCGCATGACCGGCTGCGCTTTTTTGAATGGCCTACGCCGAGTCACTGCCTTCAATTAGCACGGGGATAGAGACCAGGAAGGCCGCTTTCCTCAAGGCGTCGCTCAAATCTTACTCCCAGCAGTTCGCGCACAAAAATCTCTGCGGTATTGTGAACTGTGGCTTTGAGCACGTGGCCACCAATCGCTGTTCCATCACGCTTGGCAACGGTGGCGTGGCAGTGTAGCATCCGCTCTTCGCCTCTACGGGCAAAGTTGCCTTGTAGTGATAGGAGTTCGACGGGTTCGCTGATTCGTTTTACGTCGTACTCCCTACCGTTCCAATAGCCCATTTCGAGATTCCTGAGCATTCCTATACCATTCAGAATGACTCCGGAATCCACCTTGAGTGCCACAAGAGAAGCGGCAAGCTTCTCTCCATCGATGAGCCTTACCATTAGATCATTCCCCGACCGCGCCTCGATCATGATTGCCCTCCCTTCACAAGGATTGTAGGAGACAGTGCCGCTGTCTGCTAGTTGAATGCAGGCTGTTCCTTGCCTATTCTCACTGGTATGAATTCCGTGACGAAGGCCAGATGGATCAAGACTCGGCTTTCCGCGCGCTACGGTGAGATTTCCTTCCAGAGGACAGATCCGCTTGAGACGCTCATCAAGACAATTCTTTCCCAAAACACGAACGACGGCAACCGTGACCGTGCTTACCAGTCGCTCCGCCGTCGTTTGAGGAGCCTGACTGCGATAAAGGACGCAAAGGTAGAGGAGATTGCCGAGGCAATACGGGTTGGAGGATTACACCGACAGAAGGCGCTTCGGATAAAGCAAGTTCTCCAGCGGGTTGAACAGGAGATGGGGTCGCTTAATCTGTCCTGCCTTGGGGAGCTTTCCCTCGATGAGGCGATGGCGTGGCTTCTTGCCTCGCCCGGAGTGGGAAAGAAAACGGCAGGAATTGTCGTGCTGTTTTCCTTTGGGAAGCCCTACTTCCCGGTTGACACGCACATTCGCAGAGTGTTGACTCGGCTTGGTTTTGTGAAGCCACAGGAAGATCCTCATGATCGGATGAACGCGATGCTTCCCAAAGATCCTCAATTCATGGCAGCACTGCATCTTTACTTGATTCAGCTGGGGCGCGAGGTGTGCCGTCCGCGTCGTCCCGACTGCTTGCATTGCCCGTTAAACAGTGGCTGCAAATGGGCAAAGGCCGAGCTGCCTTGATCGGGTTGCTTTGAAACGGGACTTGGAGGAAGGTACAAGGAAGGGGTACAGTGTATCTTGAGGAGAGAGTAGGGCAGTTGCTAAGGGAGAGAGGGCTCACCATCTCTGTGGCTGAATCGTGCACCGGTGGGCTTTTGGCAAGCCGAATCATCGATGTGGCCGGGGCTTCTGTTTATTTCCTCGGAGGAATTGTTGCGTATCAGAATGATGTTAAAGTGAGGTTGCTGGCGGTTCCGGAACAGGTTATCAAAGAGGGCGGAGCAATCAGTTCGGAGACTGCCACGGCGATGGCCCGTGGCTGCCGAGAGCTTTTCGGCAGTGACATTGGAGTCTCTATTACTGGGATTGCTGGACCGACCGGAGGAAGCGCAGCAAAGCCGATTGGCACAACGTACATCGCTGTGGAGGGCCCCGCTGGTGAATGGTGCAGGTGTTTCCACTGGTCAGGAAATCGAACTTCAAACAGAGAAAGCTCAGTGAATGCTGCGTTGGAGCTAATCCTTGCTTGCTTGGATGATGACAACCCGCCATCCATTTGAGCCATCGGCGTAATTCGGTAGTTTGTGAAGCTTTTCCTCGATTGGTCGC
>Ga0180432_10004531_pt1 | contig 18978 bp, 19 predicted proteins | sample SS_ome_10_FD_132414 | JGI IMG/M metagenome (GOLD analysis project Ga0180432, IMG submission 132414) | Hypersaline lake sediment archaeal communities from the Salton Sea, California, USA - SS_1_MS_2 metaG | ecosystem: Environmental > Aquatic > Non-marine Saline and Alkaline > Hypersaline >...
GCCCTGCGGCTCGGCGCCGGCGATCTCGACGGCGCCCGGGCCGACTTCGCGCGCTCGATCGAGCTGAACGACACCAACTTCTTCAGCCATTACGGGCTCGGCCTCGTCCTGCTCCAGCAGGCCGATTTCACCGGCGCCAAGGCGTCCTTCAAGCGCGCCAAGGCGCTCAAGCGCTCGTTTGCCGACTGCTCGATCGGGCTCGCGCGCGCCTACCTCGGCGAGACGCCGCCGAAACCGACCTTCGCGTTCGCCGAGCTCAAGGAGGCCGAGGCGCTCGTCGGCCGAACGGCCCAGGTCGAGGAGCTCTATGGCGACGCGTTCCGGCTCCAGAAAAACTTCGACGCGGCCACCGAACGCTACGGGACGGCGCTCGAGCTCGGGGCCGATCGCGCCTCGATCGTGCTCAAGCTGGGCCTGGTGGCCCGCGGCCAAGGCGATCACGACGCGGCGAAAGAATTTTGGGGGGAATGCATCGAGCACACCGACGAGGCGCGGCTGCGCGCGAGGGCGCACCAACACCTCGGCGAGCTCGACGAGGCCGACAAAGACTTCGAAGCCGCGGCCGCGCACTTCGCCAAGGCCGTCGAGCTCAACCCCGAGGCCGGCGGGGCGCGCCTGCACCTCGGCGCCTGCCTGTTCCAGGCGGGCCGATACGAGGAGGCCGAGAAGCAGCTCGCGGCCGCGATCGAGCACTACGGCGACGACCCGCCGGAGGCAGTGGCCGAGGAGGTGGCGCTCGCGCGTAAACTGCTCGACAAAATCCGCTCTCATACGGACAATGACACACAGACCGATTGAGGACGACACCATGTCGCGACATCCCAGCTTCGGCAAGGGAAGCAAGATCAAGCAGAAGCGCAACGTGCTCAAGCGCTACGAGCGCATTGACGAGCTCAAGAAAAAAGGCAAGTGGAAGGAGGACGACTCGGTCTTCGGGCTGCCCAAGACCAAGGGCGAGTAGCGTCGCCATGTCGGCAGGAGGCGCTGCGATGGAGCGGCTCCAAAAGGTGCTGGCCCGTGCCGGTTTCGCCTCGCGCCGCAGGGCCGAGGCGCTGATCCTCGAGAAGCGCGTCAAGGTCAACGGCCGCGTCGTGGACCGGCTCGGCACCACGGTGGACCCGGCGCGCGACCGCGTCACCGTTGACGACGAGCCGGTGAGCGCCGAGCGGCCCGTGCACTTCGCGTTCAACAAGCCGCGTCACGTGCTCTGCACGAGCCGCGACGCCGCGGGGCGCCGGACGGTGACGGACTACTTCCGCAACGTCGCCCAGCGCGTCTATACCGTCGGGCGGCTCGACTGGGACGCCGACGGGCTGCTCTTCGTCACGAACGACGGCGCGTTCGCCCAGCGGGTCGGGCACCCGTCGAGCGGGGTGCCGAAGGTGTACGTCGTGGAGGTCACCGGCCGCGTCGGCACACGCGAGCTCGAGCGGCTCCGTCGCGGCGTGCGCCATCGCAGGGAACTTTTGCGGGCCGCGGGCGTCAAACTGCTGGCCGCCTCGACGAGAGCGTCGCGGCTCGAGGTGACGCTCCACGGCGGGCGCAACCGCCACATCAAGCGGATGTTCGAGGCGCTCGGGCACGAGACGACGGCGATCACGCGCGTGGCGATCGGCGCGGTCAAGCTCGGGCCGCTCAAGCCCGGCCGGCACCGCCGGCTCACGCGCACCGAGATCGAGAGTTTTGGAGGAAGGCCATGAGGTACCCGGGCCTGAGAATCGCGATGATGCTCGTGGCCGCGGCCTGCGGTGGTTTCAGCGCGTATGCCGCCGACGAGGCGACGCTCCCGCGCACCGGCGAGATCATCGCCCACGACGTGAACGTCCGGGCCGGCGCCCACCTCAACTACGAGATCCTCACCCAGCTCGACAAGGGCGACCTCGTCCTCGTGATCGCCCGGCGCGGCGACTGGACCCGCATCGCCATGCCGCCGGGTGTGCTCACGTGGGTCTCCACGACGTACGTCGCCGAGGACGGTCTCGTCGAGGGGAGCCACGTCAACGTCCGGAGCGGCCCCGCGCTTAAGTACAACGTACTTTGCCAGCTCCAGCGCGACGCCCACGTCGTCATCAAAGAACGAAGCGAAGACGGCAAGTGGTACGGCATCGTCCCGCCCGAGGCCGCGGGCGCGTACGTCTCCGCCGAGTACGTCGAGGACAAGGGCCCGCCGGCGCTCTACGCCGCTTGGGCCCCGCGCAAGGAGGCGTGCCTCGCTTCGCTCGCCACGGCGGAGCGTCTGCGCGCCTACGAGCTCAAACGGCCCGAGGCGAGCATTCGCTTCGACGCGATCATCGAGCACTACCGCCGCATCGAGACCAACTACGCGGACCTGCCCGAGGCGCGCATCGCCAAGCGCCGCATCCGTGAGCTCGAGCGCCTCAAGAAGAGCGTCGGCGAAAAGATTGCCGGCGAGAGCACCACCGAGACCTCGAGCGGCGACGAGGCAACGTCCGGCGAAGCGTCCGAGCACCAGGAGCGCGCCAAGCCGAAATACCTCACGGCGAAAGGGGTGGTGCGCGAGATCTCGAGCGAGTCCACGAAGGCGGGCCTTTACCGCATCACGCGGGAAGACCGCTGGATCTGCATCGTCAAGAGCGGGACGCTCGGCCTGGACACGTACGTCGGCAAGGAGGTCCAGGTCTGGGGGCTCGAGGCCCCGTCGGAAGGCTGGAACCTGCGCACGATCGTTGTCTCGCGCATCAAGCTGCTGGAGTGACGAGTGAATTTTCTCAAAAAGATCCTCGTGGCCGTGAAAACCGCCTTCCGCAAGGAGCGGTACTTGTGCGATACGTGTAAATATGACTACGGGGACGCGTGCCGGCGGCCCGAGCGGCCCAACGCCATCACGTGCCCCGATTACAAACGCCGTGTCTAGCGGCACACCCACACGAGGTCGCCCATGACCCGACTGATCACAGCGTGCGTGCTCGCGGGAATCGTCGCCGTCCTCTGCTACGTGTCACAAGCAGCCGCGGCAGCCGAGGAATCCATCGGCACCCTGCGCGACCGCATCGCCGAGGCCGAGCGGCAAAAGCTTGAACTCCTCAAGACGCTCGCCCTCATCTTCGAGACGCGCGGCGACAAGGAAAAAGCGATCGCCTACTCGCGCCAGGCCTTTATGATTGATCCGTCCGACGAGGCGCTCGGCCGGAAGCTCCTCGGCTTGCTTCGCCAGGAGGAGCGTTGGACGGAGATGATCCCGCTCTACGAACGGCTCATTGACGAGCGTCCCGGCCGCAGCCAGGAGTACCTGCGCGAGCTCGCCACGTGCCACTTCAAGCTCGGCGAGACGGACCGCGCCCTCGAGGCGCTCGAGTGGTACCGGAAAGACTACGCCGAGTATGATGAGAAGGACCTGGAGCCCACCGAGATTCTCAGCGACAACGACCGCCTTGCCGATGCGGCCACGCTCCTTGAGGAAGCCGTCGCCGACCGATTCAAGGACCACTACAGGCTGCACTGGCAACTCGGCATCGTGTACATCGAGCTCAGCGAGATCGACAAGGCGATTGACGCCTACGAGACCGCGCTCGATCTCGTCGAGCCGGGCAACCACCGCAACACGATCAACACGCACCTCATCAACCTCTACCAGAAGGTCAACCGCCTTGACGAGGTGATCGCGAAACGCGAACACGAGATCGAAGAAATTGACGCGAAGATCGTCGAACTCTACTGGGCCGACGCCGAACAAAACGAAAAGGCGGGCCGTATACCTGAGGCGATCAAGGCCTACCGCAAGATTGTCGCCCTCTCGCCCGACTCGGACACGGGAAAGGCCGCCGCCGCCAAGGTGGACGTGCTCTCGCCCAAGCCGGAGGAATAACCGTGCTGACCCGACAGAGCAAACTCGTTATCTGCGGCCTCGCTCTTGCCTGCCTCGCGACGTCGGCTGGCGCCGCCACGCCCGGCAACACGGCCTCCACCGAGAAGCCGCCGATCTACACCTTCCTCATCCAGAGCGGCTTCTCGAAAAGCGCCCATCCCGAGGCGGCGGTCGTGCGCGGCACCATCACCGTCAACCGCAACGGCCAGAACGTGCCGACGAGCACGGTCCGCACGCTGTCCCGCCAGCACCAGCCCGAAACGCTCAACGCGATCCAGGCCGCTATCGTCAACGGCACCGTGGTCGAGGAATGCGAGACCTCGAAAATCGGCTCGCTCGAGGTCTCCTACAGCAACGGCAAGGTGCTCACGGTCGTCATCTACGGCGCCTACTTCGAGATCACCACCTCGGCCGGCACGATCCGCTTCACGAGCGAAGCGCTCAGCAAAATTCTCCTCGAGCTGCTTAAGTAGCGGAGGCGCGCGCATGCACGACACCGTTCGCTTGGCCGTCATAGGCGTCGGCGTCCACGGCGCCCGGCACGCGGCGGCCTTTTGCGGGATGCCCGGCGTCGAGCTCGTCGGCGTGGCCGACACGAACGAGGCGACGGCGCGCGTCGTGGCCGAGACCTGCAAGACCACCGCCGTCACCGATTTTCGCCCCCTGCTCGACCGGGTGGACGCGGTGAGCATCGCCGTGCCGGCGAGCCGGCACTTCGAGGTCGCCGGCGCCTGCCTCCAACGCGGCATCCACGTCTTTCTCGAGAAACCGATCGCCGAGACGACCGAACAGGCCTCCTCGCTCGTCGAGCTCGTGCGCGGCAAGCCGATCGTGTTCCAGATCGGCCACGTCGAGCGCTTCAACCCGGCGATCACCGCGCTCGAGCGCCTCGTGCGGCGCCCGCGCTTTATCGAGGCGCACCGGCTCAGCGCCTACTCGCCGAGGATTACCGACGTCGGCGTGGTCATGGACCTCATGATCCACGACCTCGAAGTGATCCTCCATCTCGTCGGCGCGCCGGTCACCGGCCTCTCGGCCACCGGCGTCAACGTGCTCAGCCGGACCGAGGACATCGCCAACGCGCGCCTCGAGTTCGCCAACGGCTGCATCGCCAACGTCACCACGAGCCGGGTGAGCCCGGAGCCGATGCGCAAGATCCGCCTCTTCCAGGAGGATGCCTACATCTCGCTCGACTACTACGCGCAGGAAGGCCTCATCTACCGCAAGCAGGACGATCGCATCGTGAGCGAGCCCGTGCCGACCAAGAAGGGCCAACCGCTCGAGCTCGAGCTTGCCGCGTTCGTCGAGTGCGTGCGGCAAGGCGGCGAGCCACGCGTCGGCGGCGAGCAGGCCACCCGCGCCCTCGAGCTCGCCCTCGACATTTTGCGCGACATCGCCAGGCGAAACGAATGTCTCCCAAAACAATCCTGATCGTTGCCGGCGAGCGCTCCGGCGACGTCCGGGGCGCCGAACTCGTCTCGGCCCTCGGCGGCCTCGACCCCTCAATGAGGCTTTTCGGCCTCGGCGGCGAGCGCATGCGGGCCGCGGGCGTCGAGCTCGTCCACGACATCACCGAGATCGCCGTCACCGGTTTCGTCGAGGTTTTTTGGAGCTTGCCGCGGTTCCGTCGCGTCTTCCGCGATGTGGTACGCACGGCCCGCGAGCGCCGGCCCGAGGCCGCCGTGCTCATTGATTTCCCCGGCTTCAACCTCAAGCTCGCCAAGAAACTCCGCGCGCTCGGCGTCCCGGTCATCTACTACATCAGTCCACAGGTCTGGGCGTGGCTCCCCGGCCGGGTCAAGCAAATGGCCCGAAGCGTCAACAAGATGATCGTCATCTTTCCGTTCGAAGAGGCGCTCTACCACCAAGCCGGCATGGACGTGGAGTTCGTCGGCCACCCGCTCATTGACGCGCTCAAGCCCCAGGAAGATCGCCAAGCGTTTCGCGCCCGGCACAGCGTCCCCGACGGCGCAAAGATCGTCGCGCTCCTCCCCGGCAGCCGCCGGAACGAGGTCGCGCACAACCTCGGCGTCATGCTCCGGGCCGCTGAGCTGATCGCACGCGAGGTGCCCGGCACGCGCTTCTTCATGCCGCTCGCCTCGCCGAGCTATCGGGCGATCGCCGAGCGCCAAAAGAACGCCGCCGGCGTTACCCTGCTCAACGGGCGGGCCTACGACCTCATCCACGCGGCCGACGCGGCGATCGTCTGCAGCGGTTCGGCCACGCTCGAGACCGGCTGTGCGGGGACGCCGCTCGTCGTCGTGTACCGGACCTCGGCGCTCACCTACCTCATCGCCCGGCGCCTCGTGCGCGTCGAGCACATCGGCATGATCAACATCCTCGCCGGCGAGCGCGTCGCGCCCGAATACGTCCAGCGCGCGGCTCGGCCCGAGCCGATCGCCCGCGACATCATCCGCTTTCTCACGGACGAAGGGCACACCGCAGCGACGCGGAAAAAACTGCTGGCCGCCCGCGCCAAGCTCGGCGCACCCGGCGCCGCCGAGCGCGCCGCCCGCGCCGTCCTCAACTCCATGTCGTAGCACGAAAAACACCCCCTTGGAAAAGCGTTGAGCGAGCCCGGCCCGTCCGCTAGCATAGCGTCGAACCCCGCAAAGGCCAATCGGATGGGGAGGTCTCCCACACAAGACACTGACGAGGCTCGAAAGCGCCGAACCGCCCCGCGCCTTTTCGCGCTCCTGCGGCCCCACGCGCCGACGATCACCGTAGCGCTCCTGTGCATGTTCGTTTTCGCGCTCCTCAAGAGCCTGTTGCCTTTTCTCGTCATCAGCGGCACCCAGGTGGCCACGCACATGGCCGGCAGTGCCGCGGACGGCACGAAGCTCGATATTCTGCGCCGGCTCGCCAGCCACTTCACGGACGTCCAAAAGCGCCCGGGCGTGTTCCTCATCACCACGATCGTCGTCTACTTCGGCCTGAGGGGCATTTTTGCCTACCTGCAGAGTGTCCTGATGGAACAGGTCGGGAAGCGCGTCATCCGGAACTTGCGTGACCGGCTCTATCGCCACTCGATCGGGCTCTCGGCCGATTTCTTCACGCAGGCGCGGACGGGCGACCTGATCTCGCGCACGACGAACGACGTCCTCATCATCGAAGAATCGCTCGTGCGCACGTTTGCCGACCTGTTCCAGCAACCGCTGAGCCTCATCGGGACCATTGCCGTGGCCTTCTTCCTCAACTGGAGGCTCGCCCTCATCGCGATCGTCGGCATCCCCGTCGTGCTCTTCCCCTTGCTGGCGATCGGCCGCCACATCCGCCGCCGCATGCGGCGCGTCCAGGAACGGCTCGGCGACCTCACCAACATCCTCCAGGAGACGTTCCAGGGCATTCGCGTGGTGAAGGCTTTCAATATGGAACAGTACGAGACGGCCCGGTTCGAGCGCGAGAATAGGCGGCTCCTTCGGCTCGCCGTGCACATCGTCCGCCAGTTCCACATCATCAGGCCCGTCGTGGAGTTGCTGGCCGGGATCACGATCGCGGCGGCCCTCATCGTCGGTGCCGGCGTGTTCCGGATGGAGGTGGCCGTCATTTTCGGCTTCTCCGTCGCCATCGCCGGCATCTACGAGCCGGCCAAGAAGCTCGGCGCCAGCTACAACAGCATCCAGATGAGCCTCGGGGCCGCCCAGCGCGTCTTCGAGGTGCTCGACCTCAAACCTACCGTCGTCGAGAAGCCCGACGCCGGCGTGCTGCCGCCGATCCGCCAGGGCATCCGATACGAGGACATCTCTTTCCGCTACGAGCAGGAGCCGGTCTTGCGAAACGTCCCGTTAGAACTCAAGCGCGGCGAGGTGCTCGCCATCGTCGGGCCGAGCGGCAGCGGCAAGACCACCGCGGTCAACCTCCTCCTGCGCTTCTACGACCCGACCGAAGGCGCGATCACGATTGACGGCACCGACCTGCGCGACGTGACGCTCGCAAGCCTGCGCGAGCAGATCGGGCTCGTCACCCAGGACGTCGTGCTCTTCAACGATACGGTCGCCGCGAACATCGCCTACGGCCGACCCGACACGCCGCCCAAGGCGGTCGCCGAGGCCGCCCGGATAGCGAACGCCGACGAGTTCATCCGCGCGCTGCCGGAAGGCTACGACACGGTGATCGGCGAGCGCGGCGTCAAGCTCAGCGGCGGCCAGCGGCAGCGCCTCGCCATCGCCCGTGCGCTCCTGAGGAACCCGCCGATCCTCGTGCTCGACGAGGCGACCTCTGCGCTCGACACCGAGAGCGAACGGCTCGTGCAGCAGGCCATTGATCGGCTCATGCAGCACCGCACCGCGCTCGTGATCGCGCACCGGCTCTCGACCATCCAGCACGCCGACAAAATCGTCGTCCTCTCCGACGGACGAATCGTCGAGGAGGGAACGCACCCGGAGCTCGTCGAGGCGGGCGGCCTCTACCGGAAACTTTACGAAATGCAGTTCGCCCTGTGAGCACACCGCCACAGAACGCCGGACCGTTCGAAGCCTACCGGCCGATCAATGCCCGCGAGCACGCCCTGCGGCTGCTCGCGCCGCCGATCGCCCACGCCTTCGCGCAGCTCACATCCCGGCTGCAGGGCAAGCGGGTGCACGGCCTCGAGCACGCCGCCCACGCCCTCCACGAGCACGGCAACGCCATCTTCGCCTTCTGGCACAACCGCTTCTTCATGTCCCCGTTCTGGTGGCGGTGGTTCTTTCCCAAAAGACCCGTGTGCGCGATCATCAGCCGCAGCCTCGACGGCGAGATCCTCTCGCGCATGATCCGCTTCATCCGGGCCGAGGCGATCCGCGGCTCGGAATTCGACGGCGGCTCGTCGGCGGTCAAGGCCGCCGCCACGAAGCTCCGCGACGGCGTCAACCTCTGCATCACGCCCGACGGCCCCCGCGGCCCCAAGTACAAGGTCAAGCCCGGCACCGTGGCGCTCGCGCGGCTCGCGGCCAAGCCGATCATCCCGATCGCCTACGACTGCACCCGCAAGTACCTGCTCAACTCGTGGGACGACTTCATCGTGCCGCTCGTCGGCGGCCACACCGAGTTCTGCATCGGCGAGCCGATCCTCGTGGACCGCTCGCGCCCGCCGGACGAGTGGGCCGCGCACATCGAGGCACGCCTCATGGACGTGACCAACCGGGCGGAAGAACTCGCCCGGGCATGGCGCCGCGGCCTGCCGCACGTGACCCGGCGGCGCGTCTTCCTGAACCCGCACCGCGGCAAAAGAAAAGGTGCGTAAGCGCAGCGAGCTTGCCTTTGGTGCCAAAGACGTGTTAACTCACAGCCTGCAAACGCACCGGAAGGAGGAGGCTTCCGCATGATCATCGGCGTCCCCAAGGAAACCAAAAATAACGAATACCGCGTCGCCCTGCTCCCCTTCGGCGCGGAGATCCTCACGAAGGCCGGCCACGAAGTCCTCGTGCAGTCCACGGCCGGTGAAGGCTCCGATGTGAACGACGACGAGTACACCCATGCCGGGGCCAAGGTGCTCAAGACCGCCAAGGAGGTCTTTGCCGCCGCCGACTTCATCGTCAAAGTCAAGGAACCGCTCGCCGAGGAGTACCCGCGCCTGAGGCCCGGCCAGATCGTGTTCACGTTCTTCCACTTCGCCGCCAGCCGCGAGCTCACGGACGCCATGATCAAGGCGCGCGTCGTCGCCATCGCCTACGAGACCATCGAGCTCGACGACGGCTCGCTCCCGCTGCTCACGCCGATGAGCGAGGTCGCCGGCCGAATGGCCGTCCAGGAAGGCGCCAAGTACCTCGAAAAGCCGTTCGGCGGGCGCGGCGTCCTGCTCGGGGGCGTGCCGGGCGTCGAGCCCGCGAAGGTCGTCATCATCGGCGGCGGGGCCGTCGGCGCCAACGCTGCCCACATGGCCGCCGGCCTCGGGGCCGACGTCATCCTGCTCGACATCAGCCTGCCGCGCCTGCGCTACCTCGACGAGATCATGCCGCCGAACGTCACGACCATGATGAGCAACCCGTGGAACCTCCGTCGCGTCGTCAAGGAGGCCGACCTGCTCATCGGCGCCGTGCTCGTGACCGGCGACAAGGCGCCCGTGCTGGTGACCGAGGCGATGGTCAAAACGATGAAGCACGGCGCGGTCATCGTGGACGTCGCCGTAGACCAAGGCGGCTGCGTCGCCACAACGAAACCGACCACGCACTCCGAGCCGACCTACGTCGCCCACGGCGTCGTGCACTATTGCGTCGCCAACATGCCCGGCGCGGTCGCCCGCACGAGCACCTACGCGCTGTGCAACGCCACCTTCCCCTACCTGCTCAAGCTCGCCGACAAGGGCTACCGCCGCGCCGCCGCCGACACCCCGGCCATCGCCCGCGGCCTCAACATCGTCGAGGGCCACGTCGTCCTCCCCGAAATCGCCCACCTCTTCAACCTCCCCTGCACGGCGCTCGACACGGCGCTCGGGATGGGATAGAATACCGTCCAGGCCCTGGGACCGCTCGACACGAGGAGCACTCGGGAAACCCACGATGTTGAAGATGAAACAGCTCAAGGAACTGGGCCAACGGATCGCACGCGAGCTTGATCCGGAGCGGATCATCGTGTTCGGCTCACATGCGCGCGACAGCGCCACGGCATCGAGCGACGTGGACCTGCTGGTGATCGCGGCGACGACACTGCCGCCGCAAGAGCGGTACGCCGCCGTGCGACGGCTGCTGGCGGATTATCCCGCCTCGTTCGACATCGTCGTCAAAACACCCGAGGAGTACGCCCGGTGGCGAAACGTCGTGAACCACGTCGTCTACTTCGCAGACAAGTACGGAAAAGTGCTCTATGAACGACGCGACCCGCGAAGTCGTCCGGCAGTGGCGGGCCAAGGCTGAGAGCGACTGGACGGCGGTGGAGATCCTGAGGCGCAACGAGGCGTGCCCCGCCGACACCGTCTGTTTTCATTGCCAGCAGTTCGTCGAAAAACTGCTCAAAGGCCTCCTCACCCTGCACGGGGTCGAAGCACCGAGAACGCACGACCTGCGCCGACTCATTCAATTGGCCGAGCCATTCGCACCGGAGCTCTCGCGGTTGAGCGACGCCGCAGACACGCTGACCAGTCATGGCGTCGAGACAAGATATCCGGACGACTGGCGCAAAATCGAGCCTGCAGAAATGAACACAATGGTCGAACTGGCAAAACAGTTCGGCGAGATACTGGTGCCGAAACTCACCGGGTGAGCTGCGCCTCTGATGAAGCGGTTTCTCGTAATCTCCATGCTCGTTTTTTCCCAGGGAATCCTCACGGCCGCCGGTGCGACCGAGCCCTCGCACGCGGCCGACTTCCGCGCGCTGTGGGTGGATTGCGAGGGGCGGAACGAGACGCTCGGGTCGAAGGCGAAGATTGTCGAGATGCTCGACGAGGCCAAGCGGATCGGCTGCACGGACGTCATCGTCCAGGTCTATCGCGGCAACCGGTCGTGGTTCGACTCGAAGATCGCCGACGCGACGCCCTACCGAGAAATCAAGGCGGCCGAGGGCATTGACTGCCTCCGCTTCCTCATTGACGAGGCACACACACGCGACCTCAAGCTCCACGCCTGGTTCAACGTTTTCCGCATCACGCGCAACACGGACGCGCCGATGCTCAAGAAGCTCGGGCGCGAGATCGCGATCATGGACAACCACGGCCGCTCCGTGCTCGACTACACAAACTTCCGCATTCCCAAGCCCGCCGGCCTCTACTACGAGCTCTCGGACGAGACGCTCATACTCGACCCGGGCAACCTCAAGGTGCAGGCGTACCAGCTCGCCATCATCAAAGAAGTGCTGGACAAGTACCCCGGCCTCGACGGCGTGCACCTCGACTTCGTCCGCTACCCGAGTATTTTGCCCTTCCCGCCGGGCTCGCGCTTCAGCGGCATCGTGGACTTCGGCTACAACCCCTCGACGATCGAGCGCTTCCGCAACGAGACCGGCCTCAACCCGCGCACGATGCCGCGCACACGCGACAACTGCAAAAAGTGGGACGACTTCCGGCGCGAGAACGTCACGGGCTTCGTCCGGGCCGCGGCCAAGCTCGTCGAGGAATCCGGCGGCTCCAAACAACTCTCAGCCGCCGCCGTCGCGTTTGCCGATCGCGCCTACCTCAGCTTCTTCCAGGATTGGCGCGGCTGGTGCGAGGAAGGGCTCGTGGACTTCGCCGTGACGATGAACTACACGGACGACCGGCGCCTGGCGCGCTACCATTCGCGTGAAGCAGCGACCGTCGCCGGCAAGGCGCCCGCCTACATAGGCCTCCAGGCGTTCATCGAGCCGGTCGAGGCCGACGCCGTGCTCGAGCAGATCGCCGACGCGCTCGAGGCCGGGGCCAAGGGCCTTTGCCTCTTCAGCTACGACACCATCCGCCTCGACTGCCCCGAGCTTCTCGACGGGCTCGCCCAACGAAGCGGCCCTGGCTCCGGCGGCACGCCTTGGGGCGGCACACCGTAACTCGCTCAGCCCGAAGGGGCTCGAAGATTTCCCAAAATTCCCCTGGCGCGCCGCGCGGCGATGTGCTATAGTTTTTTTCATTGAGATAGGGTGCCGGCGGCACGGGCGGTAGTTCTCCTCCTAGTGTGCCGTAATTCCCTCATAGTTCTAAGCGTCACATTCGCCCGCGCCGGCACTCCTTTTCTTTTTCCTCCCAGCCGTCGCAGGAACGAGGCCGGCTTCCGCCCCGGCTCAGTCCGTGCGCTGCCAGAGCTGCATGCGGTTGCCGTCCACGACAAGGCGGAAGAGCTCCGGATGCGCCTCGAGCACGGGCAGGGCGAAGTTCACGTCCTCGTCTCGGTCGCGATCAATAATGACCCACCGTCTCCGGGAAAGCGCTCTGCGCACCGCCGGCTCGTTACCCGTGAAGGGGAACCGGTACGCCCTGAGCCCGGTGAGGCCGCGGTACAGGTTGGGCCGGCCCGAGACCAAGGCGTCGTCGGGCGCGGCGCGCGCCTTGAGCTCATCCGCGATCGCCCTCACCGAGTCGTCGGACAGATAGATTTCCCCCTCGAGCGCGGCGCGGCGCATGCGATAGATCCAGCCCGTGGACCTCACTGTCATCGCGTCCGCCCACACGACGAGCAGGAGCGCCCCCGACACCGGAAGCACGAGCCGCCGAAACGAAAAACGTCCGCCGCCGAGCAGCCCCACACACATGCTTGCGGCGAACACCACGGAAAATGCAGCGTGCAGCGGCCAGCCGAAGAAGTCTCGGACTCGGCCGAACGGCCCCAGCTTCGCCGCCATCAGCACGACGGGCAGAACCAGCACCGCCGCGACGGCGTAGGCCAGCGCGGCGCGCTTTCGCTCGCCCAGTCGCCGGGCGCACCCGACGAGCCACGCCACGGCCTCATACGCGTACAAGAACAGGAGCGGCCCGATCGGCAGGTAGTAGCGCGAGAGCTGCTGATCCACAAACGGCGATACCATCGGCAACACGAGCGCGCAGACCGTGTACGCCTCGACGAGCCCGCGCCTGCGGACCAGCGCCACGATCAGCCCGAGCACAAACAGCCCCGCCAGAACCCAGCCGACCCACGCACTGATCCCCATCGCCGGGCCTGCCATGATTTTGCCGATCGAGCCGAACCACGCGCCGGCGTTCTGCGCCACCCGCGAGGCCAACCCAATGGGACCCAGGTACCCGGAGTCCCAATCCTTGTAGTCTCGCAAGAGCACAATGATGGGGTGCTTGTGAGAAAAGACGCCGCTCGTGAAGCGCATGACGTGCCACAGCACGACGCCGCCGAGCACGATCACCGCCATCGGCAGCACCGTTCGCAGCGTCCTCGACGAGAACCGATCGCGCCGGAACACGAAAAAGTACAGCACGAGCCCGATGACCAGGATCACGTGCACCAGATGGGTGAAGACCGCCAGCAGCGTCAGGGCCGTCGCCGCAAGCTACGTCCATTCCAACAGTCCGCGCCGGTGATCCGTCTGCTCGAAGCGCCACAGCGCCACGAGCGCCAGCATGGTGAATACCGCCCCCGGCAGGTCGGAGAGCACGCGCGCCACCCAGGTCGTCAGTTCATAGCTCAGCCCGAAGAGCAGCGTCGCGAAGAGCGCCGCCCGCCACCCGACGAGCCGCCTCATGAGCGCGAACGACGCGCCGAGGAACGCGAGCGCCGCGAGCGCCATCACCGCCCGCATCATGAGGATACTGTCGCCGAAGGACCAAATCCCCACCGCCAGGAGTGATGGGAAAACCGGGGGATAACCGTAATAGCATTCCTCGTTATAAACGTAGCCGCGGCCGGACGCCACGTTGCGCGCCAGCTCGATGTAGATCGCCGAGTCGGGCGTCACGTACCAGCACGGCAGCACCTGGGCAAAAATCATCACGGCGATGATCGCCAGCGGCCACAGCATCGCCGCCACGCCGATCGCCCGCCCGAACCGACCCTCGGCAAGAACGTTCATCGCATCCCCTCGACCGAATGCTTTGCCACGTGGCGCGCCATTGCTAGCACAAGCGGCCCGACCCGTCAATGCGCATACCATTTCTTCTCGTCGAGAACGCAAAAGCCGTTGACGCCGCATGCGCTCGCTGCCCATACTGGCGCCCGGAGGAGGCAGACGGGGTGCACACCGAGACCGCACAGGAGCTTTTCGCCGAACTCAAGGAGATCGCCCGGCGGCTGGGGGCCACGTCATTCGGCGTCGCTTCCGTTAAGGCGATGCGCGCGGCGGGCTTCGAGTGCCCGGCGGCGGAGCTCGCCCGCCTGCCGCGGGCCATATCCGTCGGGTTCCGGCTCTCCGACGCCGTCATGGAAAGCCTCGAGGACCGGCCCACGAAGCTCTACGCCCACCATTACCGCATGGTCAACCTGCAGCTCGACCGCATCGCGCTCGAGCTCGTCGAAGCGCTCCAGGACCACGGCTTCGATGCGCTGCCGCTGCCGGCCTCGCAGATCACCGATTGGGAAACGCGCTGTGGCCAGGCGTCGCACAAGATCATCGCTCACTTCGCCGGCCTCGGTTTTTTCGGGATCAACAACCTGCTCATCAACCCCGAGTTCGGCGCCCGTATGCGCTACGTGAGCGTCTTCACGGATGCGCCGCTGCCGACCGCGTCGCCCGTCGAGGCGGACTGCGGCGATTGCCGGGCCTGCATCTCGGCGTGCCCGGCCGAGGCGATCGGAACCTCGCTGAAGGACTTCGACCTCGAGCGCTGCACCGAGCAGCTTCGTTTTTTCAAGACCAAGGGCAACATCGGCCATTACATCTGCGGGCTGTGCGTCAAGGCCTGCCCCGGCCCCAAACGCACACACAAGGAGAAGCCTTGACGGAATCAACGTCGCAAAATCGCCCGGACTTCAAAAAACTCGTCGAGCTTATGGCCACGCTGCGCAGCGAAGGGGGCTGCGCCTGGGACCGCGAGCAGACGTTCCGGTCCCTGTCGAAGTACCTCGTCGAGGAAGCCTACGAGCTTGTGGACGCCGTGGCCGACGACGACACCGACAGCATCGAGGAGGAAGTGGGCGACCTCCTCTTCCTGACCCTTTTTTTCGGGCAGATTGCGCGCGAGGAAGGGCGCTTCGATATTTTTTCGGCAATCGAGCGCACCTACCAAAAGATGGTCCGCCGCCACCCTCACGTCTTTGGCGACGCGAGCGCCCGGAACGCCGACGAGGTGCTCACCCACTGGCACGGCATCAAAGCGCACGAGTACGCCGACGAAAACGGCAGGCCGCCCTCGGCGATCGGCAACATCCCGCGCCACCTCCCTGCGCTCCTGAAGGCCCAAAAAATCCAGCGGAACGTCTCGCGTGTCGGCTTCGACTGGGGCAAGGCCGAGGAGGTGCTCGCCAAAGCCGAGGAGGAGCTTGGCGAGCTCCGCGAGGCCATCCGCAGCGGCGACCGGGACGCGCTCGCTGATGAGTTGGGCGACCTGCTCTTCTCGATCGCCAATTTTGCGCGTTTCCTCGAGTTCGAGTCCGAGGAAGCGCTCGAGCAGACCAACAAGAAATTCATCCGGCGCTTCCAGGAGATGGAGGCAAAGCTCACCGCTTCGGGCCGGCCGCTCACGGACTTCACGCTCGAGGAAATGGACGCCGAGTGGGAACGCGCCAAACTCTCCGAAAGCCCTCCGCACGGTCCTAAAGAACGATAAGGCGGACTTGCCTTCGGCGGCGGGCTCGGGTATCGTCCCCAAAAACGCTACGGCGACGAGGCATCGAGAGGCACCGGCGATGGACATGGATTTCAGCCCCGCAGCCTTTTTCGACCTGGAGGGTTTTGAGCACGCTGCGCTCTTCGACGGCCTCGACTACGTCTGGCAGGCGCTGGGCGATTCTTTGGGGAAGTACCTCGCCGAGCACGCCCGGGCCGAGATTCGCGGCACCGTCATGGACGGCGCCTGGATTGATCCCAAGAACCCCGTCTTTATCGGCGAGGGCACCGTCGTCGAGCCCGGCGCGATGATCAAAGGGCCAACAATTATCGGCCGCAACTCGCAGGTGCGCCAGGGCGCCTACGTGCGCGGCAACGTCCTCGTCGGCGACCAGTGCGTCGTCGGCCACACGACCGAGCTCAAGGGCGCCGTCATGCTCGACGGCGCGCAGGCGGGCCATTTCGCCTACATCGGCGACACGATCGCCGGCAACCGGGTCAATTTCGGCGCCGGCACCAAGTGCGCCAACCTCAAGGTGCTCCCCGGCACCGTGTGCGTCAAAGTCGGCTCCGACCGCATTGACACCGGCCTGCGCAAGTTCGGCGCGATCATCGGCGACGACACCGAGCTCGGCTGCAATTCGGTCACCAGTCCCGGCACGATCCTCGGCAAGCGCTGCGTCGTCTATCCGTGCGCCACCATCGGCGGCGTCATCCCTGCCGACACGATCGTCAAGCACCACCCCGCGCTCGAGCACATTACGCGGCAAGACACGTGACCTGAGGCATGGAACCGGACGAGATGGGAGGGAAAAGGAACCCAATGCGAGGACGATGGCTTGCGGCCCTCATCGGCGGGGCGTTGCTCTTTGCCGCGTGGTCCGCGGCCGGCTACGTCAACCTCGTCACCGTGCCCGAACGCGGCGAGGTCCAGCTCACGATCTACAACAGCGAGGACCTTACCCTTGTCCAGGAGCGGCGCACGCTCGCCTTCAAGAAGGGCCTGAACAAGCTCGAGTTCAGTTGGGCCGGCACGAAGATTGACCCGACCTCGGTGCAGTTCCGGCCGCTCGAGGCGGCCGATCGGCTCGAAGTCCTCGACGTGACTTTTCCCGCCTTCGTCAAGAACACCCTCGTCTGGCACATCAACGCCGACCGCGACCTGAACGCCGACGTCGAAATCTCCTACTTCACGAGCGGCCTCACCTGGGAGGCCGACTACACGGCCGTCCCCGAGGCGGCGGAAGCAACGCTGACGCTTTCGGGCTTCCTGCGCGTGACGAACAACAGCGGCGAAGATTACGAGAACGCGCACATCCGTGTCGTCGTCGGCGTCGTCCACCTCATTGACGAGATCGCCACGCTCGCCGACGACGAGGCCCGCGAACAAGCCCAAGACCGGCTGCGCCGCGCCATCCGCCGCGGTGAGCTTCTCGCCGAGCGCAAGGAGATCGTCAAAGAGGCCGCGAGCGAGTACTTCCTCTACGCCATCGAGGGCACCGAGACGATCCCCGACGGTTGGTCGAAGCGTTTCCCCTCGTTCGAGCAGGCCGGCGTGCCGCTCACGCTCACGTACCGTTTTAACGAGGAGCTCTGGGGCGTGAATGTCAAGAAGGTGTACACGTTCACCAACGACGAGGCGAGCACGCTCGGCGCGCAGCCGCTGCCGAACGGCGTCATCCTCTTCTTCCGCCGCAGCGACGACGTCCTGACCTACATCGGCAGCGAAGTCCTGCCGTCGGTGCCGGTCGGCGACACGGCCGAGCTCGACCTCGGCCCCGAGCCGCAGCTCCGCGTCGAGCCCAAAGAGACCGACTACCGCAAGGGCAACCTCGACATCCGAGGCACGCGCGTCTTCGGCTACGACGAGACGCGCACCGTCGAGATCGAGCTCACCAACGGCACCGATCACGCTGTCGAGATCGAGGTGACGCGGGCCTTCACCGGCGACTGGGAGATCACCCGCTCGAGCCTCCCCGCCGAGGCGGTGGACTACCGCAGCGTCATGTTCACCGTGCCCGTGCCCGCGCGCGGCAAGGGCACGTTGAGCTACACCGTCGTCACACACACGGGCTCGAACGCCGAACGCAACGAGTAGGGGTGCGCCAAATGAAAGGAGCCGCCGCAACGCTCATCATCGTCATCGCCGCCGCCCTCGCGGCGCCGCACGCCGGCGGACGCGTCAAGCTCGTGAGCCTGCCTGAGCGCGCCAAGGTCACGCTCCGTCTCGACCACCCCGACGCGGTCCTCGTCCAGGAGGAGCGCTCCGTCACGCTCCAGCGCGGCCTCAACCGCCTCGATTTCTCCTGGAAGCAGGTCGGCATCGAGCCCGGCTCGATTCAGCTCGAACCGCTCGACCGGGCGGGCCGGGTCCAGGTGCTCAACGTGAGCTTCCCGCCCGAGGAGAACGCGCTCGTGTGGGAAGTGGACGCCGCACTCGCCGGGCCCGTGCCCATGCGTCTGAGCTACCTCCTCAAGGGCATCCGGCGGATCGTCTCGTACCGGGCCGTCGCCAACGCCGACGAGACGACGCTCACCCTGCGCGGCTACCTCACGCTCCAGAACTACAGCGGCGAGAGCTTCGACGAGGTCACGATCGAGCCCGGCTACGGCGCCCGCTTCGTCAAGGAGCTCGAAAACGGCGAGTCGAAGCAGATGCTCTCCTTCACCGCCGAGGACGTCCCGCTCAAGAAAACCTTCACCTACGACCCGGACGAGTTCGGCGAGCGCGTCGTCATGCGCTACGTCGTCGAGAACACGGCCGAGAGCCGGCTCGGGCGCTTCCCGCTCCAGGCCGGCAAGGTCCGCCTCTTCCTCGAGGACGCGAATGGGGCCGCCACCTTCACCGGCGAGGACTTTGCGGCGTTCGTCCCCGTGGGCGATACGCTCGAGCTCCACCTCGGCGACGCGCGCGACATCGCCGTGAAGCGCACGACGGTCGGCATCACGAAAATCCCGCGCCTGCGCGAGCAGGACGGGCGCATCCGGCTCTACGATTCCGACGAGACGTACCGTTACGAGCTCGAGAACTTCCGCGACGAGGCGGTGGCGCTCACGGTCGTCGCCCA
>Ga0180432_10004533_pt1 | contig 18971 bp, 21 predicted proteins | sample SS_ome_10_FD_132414 | JGI IMG/M metagenome (GOLD analysis project Ga0180432, IMG submission 132414) | Hypersaline lake sediment archaeal communities from the Salton Sea, California, USA - SS_1_MS_2 metaG | ecosystem: Environmental > Aquatic > Non-marine Saline and Alkaline > Hypersaline >...
CCCCGCCGTTTTTTTGGCTCCCGGGCCGGGGGCCCCGCCGCGGCTTTTCTTCCAGGAGAAGAACGCGCCCACGAAGATCAGGGGGACCACCCCCCCCGGGGGGATGACCATCCAGTAGGGGGGGGGGAGGGGGGGGGGGGGGGGGGGGGGGGGGGGCGCCCCCGCCCCCCGCCCAATGCGTCTCTGCGGGGGGCGCCGCCCCCCGCGGGCTGACCTGCGGGGCAGACGGCCACTCGCGCGCCGCCCGCCCCCCGCCCCCCGCCCCCCTCCCCGCCGGCCCGCCGTCTGCAGCGGGGCCGGCATCCCCCCACCCCTCCACGAAGCGCGGGGTAATCGGAATCGAGTCCGCCATCCGCTCGGCGCGGACAGGCAAAGCGAGTTCACCCAGGGCGCATCCTTTAAGAGGGCGTATAGGATGGCGCTCCCGGCGGCGGCTGCGGCGCTCGCCGCGTACGGCCAAGAGGTGCGGTCTCTCTACCCGGGGCACGAGGTGGTGCGGTGGGGCGAAGCCGCCGCCGCTGTTGACTCCGCCCTGGCGAGGCTTCGAGCCGGCAGCCCCCCGCCCTCGCCTGCGCCCTTGCCTCAGTCCCCGCCCGCCGAAGCTTCTCTCGCCCCGTACCTCGCCCGTTTCCAGGAGCTGGAAGAGCGCCGCCGGCTCCTCGCATCGGCGGCGGCGTGGATCCTGGCGGACCGCTGGCTCGACGCGCTCCTGGCCAGGATGACCGACACCTACGTGAAGTCTCTGCGCGCGCGCCGCAACGCGGTCCAGAAGGACCTGGCGGCCGCGCTGGCGGCCGCGGCGCAGGAGCTGGAGAAGGAGTTCGTGGAGACGGCGCCGCCCGCGCCGGCCGAAGTGCGGGCGGCCCTGCCCGCGATCAGCCGCGCGCTGACGCTGGGCGACGAGGCCCTGCTCCATGCCATGGTGGCCCTGCTGAAAAAGACGGCCCAGGCGGGCTGCCCGGTCGGAGACATGGTGTACTTACTCAAGCGGGCGGTGCTGGGGGCGACGTCCGGCGCGCCGCCCCTGCCGCCCCCCGGCCACCCCCTGCTGCAGATGGGCGAAACGTTCGGCGCGGTGCCGGCGGCCGAGGTGCTGCGCGCGCCGCCGCCGGGCGCGGAGGCCTGCGATGTGGCTCTCCCCCGGTCCCGGTGCGTCGTGTATGACCTGCCGACACTGCTGCGGGGGGTCTCGGGGACTGTGGACCAGGGCGTCAACTATCAGTCAGCGGTCTCGCTGGAAACGATCCGGACCCCTGTCGCTCCTGCCCCTACTGCTTCTCCTGTCGCGCCCGGCGCGCCAGAGAGGGCGGACGACGCGCCAGAGAGGGCGGACGACGCGCCAGAGAGGGCGGACGACGCGCCAGGAAGCTCCCTGCAGTACCGCCAAGACGCGCCCGGGGCGTACCGCGCGGTCCGGGCGCAGTACTCTTACGCCGAAATGACCCGGGGGCCGCCGCCGACACTCGCGGCCTACCACCGGCTCGCCGAACAGGCGGCGGCCCAGCCGGCGGTCGGCTTCCTCATCGAAAACACGGCCGACGTCTTGCGGCGGTTCGAAGAGGACCAGACCGAAGACGCGCGGCAAGCTGCCGAGGTGGCCTTTGTCGAAAAGGCGGCCGGAGACCGTCTCGAGGCCACCAGGCGGTTGGGAGGCGACCTCCCGCCGTTGCCGGCCCAGGTCGCAGCCGCGCTAGCCGACCAGCTTGCGGCGCAGCGGTATACCGAGCGGGTCCGCTGCGAGGAGCGGGACGCGCTGCGGCCGACGTCCGCAGCGCTCCCCGGGCGCCGAGCCTGGCGCAGGGAGGCGGCGCTGACCGCGGCGATCCAGGCCTCGCGGCTCGAAGGGGAGCTCGAGCGCGTCCTTCGCGGCGCCGCGCCGCGGGCGGGCGCGGCGGTCCGGCTCCCGCCGGACGCGCTGGGCGGAGAGCGCCTCGCGTCCGGCTCGGTGAAGCTTTTGGTGATCAGCACAGGCCGCCCCGCGTAGAGGCGCTATTGAAAACCGTCGCGACGCGGAACACGCGCGCGATGGAGCCCCGCGCCAGGACCGCCGATCTCGACGCCGGCCTCGCGGCCGACCTCCAGGCGCTGGCCGCAGAGATGTCGGGGGAGGGATGGGGAGCCGCCGACCCGGCTCCGCCCCCGGCCGGGGAGGGCGCCCCCCCCACGGAGGCGGAAGCCCCGGTCGCGGCCGCCTCGGCCGCGGCCGCCCCGGCCGCCGACCTCGCCCCTGCCCTCGCGACGCCCGTCCCCGGCTCGCCCCCCGAGCTCGCTGGCCAGGCGCCTGCCGGCCAAGCGCCCGCCGGCCAGGCGCCCGCCCGGCCGCGGCGGCGCGGCCCCGGCCGCCCCCCGCGGGCCCCGGCCCCGGTGGCGACGACGCACTGCGGCGTCGTGGGCAGCCCCCGGCACCCCGGCGACCGCCTAGAGCTCGGCCACGGCGACCCCGCGGCCTGGAAGAAGATCTTCGCGTTCTTCGACCGGCTGAAGAGCACCGAGATCCACATCCACGTGTCCCCTCCCGGCCTCCAGATCTACACCAGCGACAATTCCGGCGGCCTCCGGGTGTGCGTGAACGTGGAGGGCCGGCAGATGAACTGGTACTACTGCCGCGAAGAGTACTGGATCCGGGTCGCGACCGACCACGTCTCGCCGATCTTCGCGAACATCACGAAGAACTGCCACTACTTGCGCTGGCGCTGCCACGAGTCCAACCCCGAGGTGCTGGAGCTCACGCTCGTGGACTACAACCTCAACAAGCACAACGTGTTCCCGGTGACGGTGAGCACGCCGGTGGTCAAGCCGGAGTGGGTGAACGTCCGCGAGCTCTTCACCCGCCGCGACACCTACCGCGTCCGCTGGACGATCCCCCAGGCCTCTTTCAAGAAGAGCCATGAGATCGCGGCGAAGACCGCGTCGGTCATCCAGGTCATAGTCGCGCCGGGCGACGACGGCCGGCCGCAGCTGCGGCTGCAGTTCAACGGGACGGGTATCGAGGACTACTCGGAGGTCTACCGGAACTCGCAAAAAATCCAGCTGCAGACTCTGCTCGCCCCCGACGAGACCTTCCTCATCGAGTACAGCGCGGCCGAGGGGAAAATCTTGTCGGCCGCGTCGCCCGCTGAGGTCGTCACCCTGTACTGTACCGAGCGCGAGTCGGTGCTGGCGGTCTTCGACGAGCGCCCCTCGGGGGACGAGGGTCTGGGCGAGTCGAACGGGATCCACGTCATCACCGCGATGTCGGTCCACAAGGCCTAGATCGTGTCGAGGAGGTCGGAGAGCTCTTTTTCGCGCTGCGCCACCGCCGCCTCGCGGCGCGCGACCTCGGCCTCGCGCCGCTGCAGGGTCTCCGCTCCCTCGAGCCGCAGCTGCTGGCTGGCCTGGCCGCCCAGCAGCATCCCCACCGCCCCCTCGTTCCCGTTGGCGATGGCGAGCTGGGTGACCCGGGTCATCGAGCGGAGCAGGGTCGCGAGCTGCATGAAGTCGGCCCACCCCTGGCGGGCCAGGAAGATCTTCGTCTTGGCCGTCCGGACGAACTCCAGGCCGGCGTCCGGCCGCCCGTCGCGCCGGGGGTAGTGGGGGTCCTCGAGCAGCTGTTCCAGGGTGTAGAACGGCTCGTCGCGCCCCATGTCGCGGGCAAACAGGTGCTCCTCGCCGCCGGCGGCCCGGAAGAGGCCCAGCTCCTGTTGGGCGAAGATCTGCTCAGGCTCGACGCCCAGGCGGACGAACGGGTACTGCTCGAGGAGCGTGGCGCGCTCGACCACCGTCTGGTCGGGGAGGAAGAAGAACGGCCGGTCGCTCTGGATGTCGATCTCCTTCATGAAGAGCGGGTCGAGCGTGTAGATGTCGTCGGAGTCAGGGGTGCGCTTCACCCCGTTGTCGCGGAACGCGCGCCGGACGTCCTCGAGGGCGATGTAGCCGTGCGCGGCGACGTGCTTCCGCACCGCGGCGAGCTCGTCGGGCGTGAGGAGCGCCCGGCAGTAGGCCTGCTCCTCGGCGTCCGGCTCGAAGCCGGGGAAAGGGGGCGGGTGCGCGATCGCCATCATCCCTTCGGGGGACGGCGCGGCGACGAGGGCGCCGTTCGTCCCCGCCCCCGCCCCCGCCCCCGCCCCCGCACCCGCTCCCGCCCCCACCCTCGCTCCCGCCCCCGCACCCGCCCCCGCGCAGGCGAGGGCCTTGCTGCCCGAGTCGGCCATGCTCCGCCGGTGCCGCCAGACCAAGGAATTCAATACACGCAAAAACTGAACACGGGGGGAGCCCTCACCAGGCCCGGCATGAGCGCGACCCTGACCGCCGCGGCGAGCCCGAGCGAGGCGTCGCCGAGTCCAAGCGAGGGGCCGAGCCCGAGCGAGGCGTCGCCGAGCCCGAGCGAGGGGCCGAGCCCGAGCGAGGCGTCGCCGAGCCCGAGCGAGACGTCGCCGAGCGACGGGCCGAGCCCGAGCGAATCTGGCTCCTCGCCTGAACCAGCCCACCCGTTGGCCGGCCCGTTGCCTTACTACTGCAACGCCCCGACGACCCGGTTCTTCATCGAGGCGTCGGCCGCGGCCGACTCCTTCTACTACCCGTACGTGAACGCGGGCCCGCTGTCGCCCGGCGGCAGCGGGCCGGCCAACACCCGCTTCGACGCGGGGATCGACGTCCCGCTGCCCCACGACATCTGCGTGTGTCCGGGCCAGCACGTTGTCGTCGGCCTCGGGGTCCGCGCGCGCTGCCTCTACTACACCTGGGACTACTCCGGGGCCCGCCCTCCCGTCTGCACCCCCACCGCCTTCTTCATCGTTCCGCGCAGCAGCATGTTCACCGCGGACCGGCCGCTCCTCCTCGTGAACTCGCCCGGCCTCGTCGACCCGGGCTACGTGGGCGAGCTCAAGGCCAGCCTCTACAACGTGGGGAAGGAGACGGTGCAGGTGGGCCGCGGCACGGCCCTGGTCCAGCTCGTCTCCATGTCGGGCAACCCGGCCGAGTACACGAAGGTGCCGGCCGGGTCCCCCTCGGCGGCTTACATGTTCTCGCCCACCGCGCGGGGGTGCGGCGGGTTCGGCAGCACGGGGTAGCCGGCCGGCGCCGCGCTGGCGCGCCCGAGCTCCCAGCAGATGTAGCTGAGCGCTACGATGGTGACGAGCAGCACGAGCCAGAGCCACACCCACATCGTCCTTTTTGGCGCCGGCTTGGCCGGCTCTGCCGGGAGTGCTGAGGGCGGCGCAGGGCGGGGGGCAGGCGCCGGCTGTGCGAACGCTGGGGACGCAGACGCCGAGGGCGCGGGCGGCTCCAGGGCCGCCCAGGTCACCCCCTGGGGCGGCGCCGCGCCGACGGGCAGTGGCAGGACCGGCCGGTTCCGCGCGAGCGTCGTCTCGGCGGGGAGGCCGACGAGCGCGAGCGGCGACTGGCCGATAGTGCGGAGCGCGCGCTGGGTGGGCGTGATGCCCCGGACGACCCCGTCGGGCGGAGACGCGCCCCCCCGCCCGACTGCGCCATAAAGCACGCGGATCGAGTTGACCCGCGGTAGATGGGTCTCGATCATGTTCTGGATGCAAGAGTTGCGCCCCGCGATCATGAGGGAGTTCATCCCGCTCTCGAAGTTGTCGCCTTCGTAGAGGATGGCGATCACGCCCGGCCCGACGCACGCCGACTCGGGCCCCTGCCCCCACAGCCGGACCTCGTCCGAGTCGAGACGGGCCCGGTTGTAGTCGCCCCGGCCCAGGTAAAGCCGCAGGCCCGAGAGGTAGGGGGCACTGTACAGCGCGAGGCCGCCCTCCCGCGGGAGGGCAGGGTGTCCGGGGTCGTACTGCACCACTTCGACCGACGAGACCCGGTCGTTCAGCCCGACTGCCGCGAGGTCGGGGATCGAAGTCGGCCCGACGAGCACCCTCGACCCGCCGGAAGCCGTAGGACTCAAAGAGCCATAAAGCACCGCCACGTAGCCCGTCTCGACTCGGACGCTCGAAATCTTACCGAGGAGGTTCTCCGTGTACGAGGAGTCTCGGGTTGTCCCTTGGAGGTCGCGCTCGCCGCTGTAGAAACCCGACTGCAGACGGACGAACGGCCCCCCATAATGGGGGTCGCGGTAGAGGATCACGGGCATCCTGTATGGAGGGCGCAAAAAATGGCCTGCGCGCCTACTTGTTGAGCGACGCGACGATCGCCGCCACGTCGTCGTCCCAATCCGAGGGAGGCGGGCCGGCGCTCGCGGCCGGGGCGGCGCCGCTCGAGGCCGGGGCGGTGGCGTCCCCGGCCGGGGCGGTGGCGTCCGCGGCCGGGCCAAAGCGCAAGAGCGCCAGGAGGTCTTCGCCCATACTGTCGGAGCCCTCGGCGGCAGGAGCAGCTGCGGGCGTGGCGGCGGACAGAGGGGGCGCGGCTGTAGGAGCCGCCGCGCCCGCGGGCGGAGGGGGCGCGCCTGCGGCCGGAGGAGCCGCAGCTACGGCCGCGGCCGTCACTGCGGCCGGAGCCGGCGCGGCCGTCACTGCGGCCGGAGGCGGCGCAGCAGCCGGAGCCGCCGCAGCAGCCGGGGCGGCGCCCCCGGCCGGAGCCGCCGCCCGCGGGGGAGGCTTCTTCGGGGGCGCGCCGAGCAGGTTGACAGCCGACATGCTGCGGTGCGGACCTATGATATTGTTCAAATTGAAACAGCGCCTCCCTGGCGACCGGGCCGCGATGAGGCCCGTCCCGTGCGGGAAGCACCCGTGCGAGGCGCTCGCCGCCGCGATGCTGAACACCGAGCGGGGCGGCGAGGTGTTTGACGTCGCGCACGCCGCCGAGGCTGGCGAGATCCGCGAAAACCCGCCCGACCGCCAGACACCCTTCCAGTTCGAGACCGCGCCGCGCGGGTCTGGCCTGCGATCTTACAACCTCCAGATTGCCGACATGACGATGGGGTTCGGGTATACCCAGTACAAAGACTTCAAGAAGCTCAGGGAGCTCTTGAAGAAATACGCTACTCCAACCCACCCGCTGAAGTATATCGCCTACCATGAACGCTTGTGGTGCGAAGACACCGAGCCTCTCGTGCGGAACATTATATGGACCTCCGAAACCAACCCGTCCAAAGTCAAGGACGCGGCCTCCGACGTGTTCGTGTGGCACTTCTCGCACCTCTGGCACTGGATGAACCAGTACATCTACGACGAAAAAAAGGAGTCCGCAGCCACGGTCCCATTCCGGAAGCTTATCCTGATGCGGCTGGTGGGGCTCATCCAGTTCGACTTCTCGCCCGAAGTCTTCGAACGGGCTCGGCGCGAAGGGCTGCACTGGCAGCCGACGCGGCAGGACTTGCGGCAGCCGGCCCTCGTGAAGAGCGAAATGCTTGTCGTGCTGCGCCCGCCGGCGGGCCAGCGGCCACGCAACGCAACGGCGGCGACGGCCCGAGGCCTGGCCGAGTTCGTCGCCGAAGTGGCCCGGCTGTGCGGCCCGGTGGAGGAGGGGGCGGCGTGGTTCGTCAACTACCAGCGGTGGCGCGGCTACCGTCTGCAGTTCCCGTCGACGAATTTGCCGCCCCTTGAGGCAGTGTTGTCCCCGGCCGAAGCCGCTTTCCACCTCGCGCGTGCCAGCAAAAAGCCGAAGTGCTCGTTGTGCAGCTCGAGTCACCTGTACGCTTACGCTGAAGGCCTGGGACACTGGTGGGACTTGTGCTGGTGCTGCGCCGGGCAAATTCAGCGGGGCGCCCGCAGCTTTGTCTTCGCGCGGTACCCGCTGACTGTGCCGCCTCTCCTACGTGTCGCGCCCCTGCGCTGTGTCGACGGCTACGAGCTCGTGCCGACCGGCGACAAAACATACGCGACGATCGGCCCCCTCGAGGTGTGTTTCACCTCCGAAGAAATCGGGCCCAACGACACGGTCGTCGAAGTAAACCGCATCCTGTACTGCACTAGCTGACCACCATGCTCTCGACCATCTCGGGTGTGAGTTGTCCTTTCTGGTACATCTGCTTCGTCTTGACGAAGGACACGGGCGTCACGTACGGCTCTATCACCCCAGACGCGCCTTTTTTGTAATCCTGGTAGGTTGCGTTCTGGCTGTGTGTCTGTTGCGCGTGCTCCGCGAGACCCTGGGCTGCCGGCGACACAAACCCCTCGCCGGAGCGGCCCATCTGGCTGACGACGAGCAGCGTCAGGACGACGACCGCGGCGATGAGAGCGGCTTCGTACTGGTCTGGCATCTGGACGAGGCTATGATCGGATTTGAAAAGCACGCGCGCCACATACAGCGCCGCGATGAACCCGTTCGCCGGGGTCTCCCCCAGTTGGCGCCCGCTCCTCGGGACCGAGGGCCAGCGCGCCGCGCTGGCCCGCGCGCTCACCGCAGTGAACCAGTCGGCCGCCCGGGGCGACCGGGTGACGCCGGGCCTCGCCGGCGTCTTCGAGCCGCTGCGCTGCATCACGCCCGAAGCGATCGGCGCGGTCATCGTCGGCCGGGACCCGTTCCGCACTGTTGGCGCCCTGGCGGGAGGCACCCTCTCGGTCGGCGATGAAGAAGGAGGCGACGCCCCCTCGTCGCCCCTGTCTCAGCTCATCAGCTCAGTATGGCCGCCTGTGGGTGAGAAGCTGCCTCTGCATGACCCTCGCATTTGGTCGAAAGGCGGCGCGCTGCTGCTGAACTGCGCCCTCACGGTGGTCGAGAGCGACCCGGAAGCGCACGCAGACGTCTGGTCGGCTTTTACCCGGACCCTCGTCGAGGACCTGGCTGCGATGCACGCGCGCCGTGGGAACAGCCTCGTGTTCGTGTTGTGGGGCGAGTGCGCCCACGCTCTCGGGCCGGCCATCTCGCGTGCCCGGGGCGAGCCGAACGCCCACATCGTCATCAAGTGGACGGCGCCGCCGTCCAGCGTTCCCGGCGCCCTGCCCCAACCCGACGGCGAAATCCGCACCCTTGCCGGGTGCGACGGCGCCTGCCTCAAGAACGGGCAGCCGGGCGCCCGTGCGGGGTACGGCGTCACGTTCGCAGAGGGGCCGCTCGCAGGGTGCGCGCTCGCCGGCCCGGTCGCCCCCCACGCGTACGTCTGGGCCGAGCCGGACAACCCGCTAGCGGGGTTCCGCCCGGACCCCGCGACGGCGGCCGCCCCCACGAACAACCGCGGCGAGTACCTCGCGGCCTGCTACCTGCTCCTCGCCGTGTGCCGCGCCGGCCTGGCCGCCCCCGTCGACGTCGTGACCGACAGCAACCTCTTCATCCAGACGATGGAGGACTGGCTGCCCCGCCTGTGGCGGCCGAAGGGCATTGTCCACAAAAAGGAGAACGCCGACCTGGTGGTCATCGCGGAGGCGCTGCTGGCGTTCGCCCGGCGGGAGGGGCGCGAGGTGAACCTGTGCCACAAGCGGTCGCACCGGTCGCGGCCGGCCGTCGCGGCCGGCCGGCGGCCGGCCGCGATCTGGGAGGTCAACAACGAGGCCGACGTGCTGGCCGGGCGCGGCACCGGCCTGGCCGCCCCCCAAGTGACGGGCAACCCGGCGCTGTTCGCCTAGTTCTGTTGCGCCAAATTTTTGACTTCATTGAAGTCGAGCGGCTGGCGAGGGGGCTGGCGTCCGTCTGGCTGGATGCCCAGGAGCTCGAACGGCTTCGTGTAGTTGTGCATGCTCTTTGCCGACAGGTCGCAATACGCAACCCGGCCGGGGGCGCGGCGGCAGCGCCGCAGCACCGCGTCGATCATGTCGCCCGTCGTCGGCTGCGGCTCGCCCGCCCGGGGCAGAGCGTCCACCTTGTTCCCGACGACCACGATCGGGACCGCCCCGGCAACTCGCCGGATGGCGCGGACCTGGTCCGGGACCGCCTCAAGCGACGCGGGCGAGGTCCGCGCGAACATCACAACCGCGGCGTCGGCGCCGATGGCGTACCCTTCGCACAGCCCGGCCCACCGCCCAGAGCCGCAGTCCCACAGCATAACAGGGTACTCCGACAGCTCAGCGGTTTCGACGCCGAGCGTCGGCACGTGGCGGTCAACCCATTGGCCGTCGAGGAGCCGCCGGCGCCACGTGGTCTTCCCGACCCCGCCCTGGCCGTACAACACAATCTTGCAGAGCGGGCTGGCGGCCATGTCTGCCTACTGCGACGAACGTGTGGCGCAATAAGACTTATTGCTCAGCAATTGACTAACACGTATAGAGACATAGGCGCTATCAATTTTAAATGTTCGGCTTCCACGTCAACCGTGAGTGGGCTGGCGGCGGCCGGCCCGCACTGGCTGCGCAGGTGGCGGCGGCGCGAGTATTTGCTGACCAGCGCCTCCCTGGGGTCCCTTTCGCCTTCCAAGTATTTGTGGCCGGCCCGCGCCAGGCCAAGTTCACTGTCGACCAGGCGGAGGCTCGGGGGCTCAAAGAGTACCTCGCCGCTGAGAACGCCCAGGGGCGTCCGATATGGGGCGTGGCCCACGGCACCTACGTCGACGTCCCCTGGAACGGCGGCGCCCGTGCGAACCCTGGCTTCCACAAATGGATCCCCAAATGGATACGCAAAGAGCACCTACGGGCGGCAGAGGCCGGTCTCGCCGGCCTTGTTATCCACCTCGGAAAGTCTGACGCTGACCACGTTGTGAGCATCCTGCCTCGCCTGATGCCCTCCCCAGCAGAGGCCGAGGGGGTGGACGACCATCCCCGTTGGCGCGGTTTCCCTAAGGTCGAGGGGAGCTGCCGGCTGGCAGCCGAGGGCGAGGGCGAGGGCGCGAACGTGGGCACGCCTGCCTGCCTCGCCGGAGCTTGCCGCATCTACCTCGAGGTGCCTCACGTGCTGCCGGCCAACTCGCACTACGAAACTCCGGCCAAGCTGTGCGCGCTTTTCGCCAAAATTCGCAAGAAGGTCGATCCGCCCCTCGCTTACTACGGTCTCTGCGTCGATACAGCCCACATTTGGTCGTGCGGGGCCGACATCTCGAGCTACGAGAAAGCCGCCGCGTGGCTCGAAAGTCTCGACGCTTGCCGTGAGACGGTGCCGCCGGCCGCCTTGATGTTCCACCTGAACGACGCTCGAGACCCGCTCGGCTCCGGCCTTGACGAGCACGAGCCACTCTTCCAGGGCGCGATCTGGCATGACTTCCGGGAGGCGCCCGAAGCGAGCGGCCTCGCCGCGTTCATCGACTATGCCCGGCAGCACGGCATCCCGACGGTCCTCGAGCGCAAGGCGAAGAAAGCTGATGCGCGCGGCCCGGCGCTGTCTGCCCGCGAAGCAATCGGCGCAGACCTCGACGCCCTCGGGCGCCTGCTGCGGGGTTACAATTGATTGCGCTGCAAGATTATTGCGCTGCAAGTTTATTGCGCTGCAATTGAAATCATAGCGGGGACAACACCCGGCAGGATGGCGTATCCGGCGTCGGGGGACGGCGCCTCCCTGCCGCCCCTGCCACCCCTGCCGCCCCTGCCGCACTTGCCGCCAGGTCAGACATTTGCGGCATCCGTTCAGCCGCCCCCCCCGACGCCTCCGCTACGCTTGCCACCGCTCCCGGCGTTCTCGGCGTCCGCTCAGCCACCGGCCCTGACGTCCGCTCAGCCGCCGGCCCCGGCGTCCGCTCACCCACCGGCCCTGGCATCCGCTCACCCGCCAGCCCCGGCGTCCGCTCACCCGCCAGCCCTGGCGTCCGCTCACCCGCCTTCTCCGGAGTCCGCTCACCCGCCGGCCCCGGCGTCCACACAGCCGCCGGGCGCTGAAGCGCAAGGGGCTCCCGCGGCAGAACAAGCGCCGACCGGCGAGGCGCCGCGCCCGGAGCGCCTCGCCATATACCGCCTGCTGTACGGGGCGCTACACAAAGCCGCAGAGCGGCAAGAGTTCAGGGACGAGGCTCAGGTCGCCCGCACCGTGCAGGCTCTCGAGCGGGAGCTCTACAACGAGGCACTCCGCCTGAGCATGATGCAGGGTATCAACCGCGCGTGGAAGGACGACAACTTCGTCGCCCTGTACTCGGCGCGGGCCAGCACCCTGTACACCCACCTCGACCCTGACTCGCCCATCGTGCAGACTCACGGCGACGAGCTGGCGCAGCGCCTACTCAAGGGCCACGTGCAGTGTGCCGACATCGCGCGCCTTTCGGCACAGGACCTGTGCGCCGAAGCATTCCGCAACGAAAAAACGTTGGCCCACATCCGCAGCCAACAGAAGGTAGAGCTGAAGGTGTCGTCGTGGTGGGTCTGCCCCAACCGCTGCAAGATCCGGGCTTGCACCTACCAGGAGGTGCAGGTGCGCAGCCTCGACGAGCCGGCAAACATCTACTGCGTCTGCACCCAGTGCGGGATCAGCTTCCGCGGGGCCTGAATTGAACCCTCATTTTTCAACACAGACGCTCCGATGGCAGACGTCGCAGACGCATTGGCTGTCCGGCTGGGGGAGTACGGGCTGCCCCCCAAAGAGAGGGAGGCCCGGGCGCTCCTGGCGTATCTGAAGAAGCAGGCGGCGTTCGCCGCGGGCGGTCTTACCAAAAAAGAGGTGAACCGTGTGTTGTACACCTCTCCGCTGTTCGAGCCCCAGGCGCACAGTGAGCCGCCCGTATGGCAGCTCGTGAGCGAAGGAGGCGAGAAGCGGCGCGCCCCTGGCCGCCCCGTGTTTACTCTCACCACGGCCCCCATACTGCGGCGCAGCCAGTTCGACTCGTGGTTCTACGACGAAGGCGGCCTTGAGGCTGAGCTGCGGTACATCGTCTCGCCGCTTAACCTCCGCCCCTCAAAAGAGATCGCCGAGTGGCTCAGCGACTACTCCATCGAGCCCTTGACTGCACTTCTGCAGACCAGGCCTGGGCTTCTAGAGCCGGCGCGGGTGCCACCTGCGGCGCCCGCGGCGTCTGCGCCACCTGCGGCGTCTGCGCTACCTGCGGCGCCCTCGGCGTCTGCGGTGCCCTTAACGCCCGCGGCGCCCGCTCCGCCCGCAGCGCCCGCGGCGCCACCCCAGCAGCGAATCCTGCTGGTGCTCGTGCCAGATGCCAGCGCTCTCGAGGACGTCGACCTCGGCGTCATCTACGCGACACGCTGGGCCCAGCTCAACGGGTACCGGACGCATGCTCTGGTGACCGGCGCCTAGAACGCGACCCCCACGGCGCTGCGCCGGAAAGGAAGCGAGCTGCCTATCCCGGTCAAGCACCCGCCGGGGGTGCGCTCGACCCGGGAAAGGCCGAGCGCCTCCGCCTCGTACTTTTTGCCGAGCCCCGGGAACAGGTCGACGTCGGCCGGCGGCCGGCTGTAAGGCGACACCCGCATGGTGTCGGCAGCCGCCGGGCCGCCTGCGCCGCCGTTGCAGCCGCGCTCGGCGGCTGCCGACAGCGCCGATACGTACCAGAGCGCGAAAATGACCTGGACAATCACGAGCGCCGCAGTCCACGCGGCGCCCCACCCCGTGCCGGCCATAGCCCAGTATGGCCAGTCAGAAAATACCCTATTGAAATGTAGCCGGTGGGGGGCACTCAGCGATGGCTTCTTCAGGGCGCCACAGCCGAAATCGCTGGGAGCAGATCGCCGCCCCCGCGTCGGGCAAGAGCAAAGGCAAGGCGGCGGCGTTGTACACACTCAGTGCGATCTCCCGGGCGATTAAGAAGTTCAAGCAGCCCCGCCCGGAAAGCGGTGATGCCGCCCTCCTACGCGCTGAGATCGCGCCGATTCTCGAGGCGCTAGCGTATTTCGCAGAGCAAAGCGAGCACGGCGTACACTCAGTTGTGGAAGACTACCGGGAAGACGCCTTCCGGGAGATGGCGAGCGGCACTGAACTGGCCGGGAACCCGCGGTTCCAAAGCGGGTACGCCAGAGACGCGACAGCCCAGCTGTACGCCGCGATGGGCCGCGGCGACGCATGAGGCGCGCGCCGGCGCATGAGGCGCGCGTCGCCGCGTCTCTTTTTGCGTTTGATAGGCATGGCTCTCGACCTGGCTGCTGCGGCGCAGGGGGAGCCCGAGGCGCTTGGCGCCCTCCTCGAGGCGCGCTACGGCGAGAAGGCACCGGCCGGCTGGGAGGCGGAGCTCGAGACCGCGCTCCGGGCGGCGCTCGAAGCGCGCCGCTGGGAGAACGTCGAGCTGCTCGCGGCACAGTTGCGGCTCGCCGCGGCCGCGACAGCCGCGGCGACCACAGAGGGCAAAAAAGTTACGATCGGGGGCATGCTCATCGAAGAGGACGCTGCGGCGGCGGAAGCGCTGACGGCAGACTCTGATCTGTGGTAGGCGCTCACATGAGGCCGAGCGTGGCGCCCAGCCGGCGGTTGTCGCGCAGGAGCGCGGCGACCTGGGGCGCGCACTGCGAAGCCTCGCCGAGCTGGCTGAGCGGAGCCTCCATCTGGGCGAGGGAGCAGTGCAGCTCCTCGGCCGCCGCGCGGCGGCCGGCGGCTGACCCCGCCGCCTCACACTCGCTCCACAGCTCTTCGAGGGTGGCGGCGACCTCGGCGCGGACGCTGCAGCCGTGTCCGTGTGTCCGGAAGCAGCCGCAGACGCCCAGCATCCGTTCGCCGACCGCGGCGGTTTGCCGGGCGAGGCACTGCGGGCACACCGCAGGCGGCTCGACGCGGCACCGGCGGGCGTGCCACCCCCCCTCCCCCCCGACCGAAAGAACGATGAGCAGGAGGCACAGCACGAAGATGACCACGGCGAGCAGCAAGTCGCTTCCCGACATGGCTCTGGCGGCACCTCGCTATTGGGCTAAATTTGAAACCCGCCGAGCGGTGGCAGGTCCCCGTGCGCCACAGGCCGGGCAGCGTCATGTCGTACAACGAAGAATTCCCCCCGCTCGAGCGAGACGCGTCGGCCCCCACCCCGCCGCCCTCCGAGACGTCCCGCAGCCAGGCAGACCCGCCCACCGGCCGCGTGAACACGCCGCCCGAGACGCCCGAGACGGTCGCGACGGCTGAAGAAGCCGCGCTGGACACTGAGACGGCCACGCCGGGCGCTGAAGAGCCCACGCCACCCAAGATGCCCGAGACGGCTGAGGAGGCCGCGCCGGACGATGAGGGGGCCGCGCCGGACGATGAGGAAGCCGCGCCAATTGGAGGCTGGAGCCCCGAGTACGGGTACCCATACCAGTACTCGACCAACGGGCCGGGCCACTATGGCGCAATGCACCACCAACCCTGGGACATGTCTGGTATGATGACCATGTTCGGGGCGGTTCACACCGAATGCTTGAGCACCATCAGCCAGCTGACGGGTATGCTCGCGGCGGCGCAGCTCGGCAAGACCCCTCCGGCCGAGGCCCAGCAGCAGCTCGCCGAGGCCCAGCAGCAGCTCGCCGAGGCCCAGCAGCAGCTCGTCGAGACCCGGCGGCAGCTCGCCGAGACTCGGCAGCAGCTCTACGAGGTTCAGGAGCAGTTCCAAACCTTCATGCAACGGCCGCCTTTGCCGGAGTGCGCGCGGCTCGCCTGCCTGGGCGCCCGCGAGCACTGCGAACACTGCGCGGCGTTTAAGAGCGTCGTGCTCTCCCCCGAAGGAGTCTACACAGCCGCAATCTGCGGCGACTGCATTGAGCGGATCCAGCGCAATTCGAAGTGCGGCGCCCCAGGCTGCGAGAAGCGCCCCTACGTGAACCCCCTCGGAGAGGCCTCGCCCTACTGCGCAGAGTGCTACTCTGCGGTAGAGCAGCAGGTGATGGCGACGAAGGCCATTGAGGAGGTGCTGAAGAAGGCCGGCGACGCTCTGGAGCGCCAGCGGGCCGCGGCTCGCAACGCGGTGCCGGACGTGCGCGCCGCGGCCAATCGGCAGGTCAAGGCCCTCGACACTCTAAACAACCACATCAAGGACGTCTGCAATGGCGCAGGCGATGTCCGCAAGCTCACTCTTCGACGGAAGAACGTGGCTGACGCAAAGGCGGCGGCAAAGGCAGCGCGTGCGCGCCAGAATGGCGCTGGCGTGATTTGAATCACAAAAGGCGGAAGCAGTCTGTTGCAAGAACCTGCGTTAGTTACTTGCGCAGCAAAAATAACAGCTGACCATGCCACCCTCAACCGCCCTCCAAGCCGGTATGGCGTCTAACGATGACGGCAGCATCGCTGACGTCGGCTACGAGACTACCGACCGTCAATGGCGGTGATTACGCTTCTTGCGGGCCTCCCCCCTCTGGGATGGTCGTCAGCTGTGGAGCGACGGCCGGGCTCGCAGTTCTCCGTCTCGCCACCGGCGACGTACACTTCAACGCCCTCAGAAGATGCTTCTCAGCATCACTGAGATTTTTGATCACCGCGACGTTCGTCACGATGTAACGGTTGTAGTCGGCCGCAGCAATGGCCCCCGCCATGAGGAGCTGTATCTCGGCGACCGTCGCGGCGGCGGTCGCGGCGGCGGTCTCGGCGGCGACGGTCGCCGAGGTGCAGCGCCCGGCCGGTTGTCCCTGCAGCTGCAGAGCGAGCGCGTGCGCGTCGGCGAGCCGCGCGACAAAGTCTTTCCACAGCTTCCCCTGTCCCATTTCAGGGTTAACTCGGTCGAGCATTTGTTGGAGCGCAATGCACTTATCGCAAACCGCCGAGGCCCGGAGTTCGAAGCGGTCGATGTGTGGCATGCTGCCGCCCGCCAGCCGTCTGCTTGCGTTCGCTCGGATTCAAATCTTCCAAAGCAGGGCGCGCTCCGTCGGCCCGCCGTCGACCGCCCGCACGCCGTAGAGCCGCGGGCGACGGCAGACGCCCTTCATCAGCGCCACGGCGAGCGCCATTTTTTTGGCGCTGAGGCTGGTGCTCCCGCCGAAGAGAACCACGAAGCTCACGCCCAGCCGCCGGACGAGGTCGCCCCGCAGCGGCGTGAGGTCGCTGTCGTGCACGAACAGCACGTCGTACCCTCCCGCCGGCGCCGCCTGCTCGAGCCGCATCTCGCGCACCCAGAACTCGTTCGACGACTGGGGCGGCCGGAGGTGGTCTCGGATCGCCAGCCGCAGCGCGGAAGCGACACCGGCCCAGGCGGGCGAGGTCTCAGGGAGGTACCCGTGGTACCACTCGCAGTCCGAGGCCAGCGCGCCCAGCAGCTGGCCGCCCCACCGGCAGTGGGCGTCGACCACGCGGAGGCTGCGCCTCTGGAGGTGCCGGGAGCACGCGCGGAGCACAGCCCGAACGAGCGAGGGGTTGGTATCGGTCTCGCCCGGCGTGTAGTCTTTGAGCTTTTCCTGGAGAGCCTGAGGGGTATGGTCTCGGGCGTAGCGCAGGACCAGCTCCCGCTGGCCGGGACGGTGCCAAACGTCCCACAGGGAGAGCACGCCGGGCGGATGCGCCCGCACCCGCGCCGCCTCGGTGTAGTGGTCAGCCAAGCGGTCGGCCCGAGCCGCGTCGGAGGCGACGCGGTAGAGTAGCGCTCGATAGCCGCCAGTTTTCCGCCGCACGCGGGGCACGTCGACCTCGAGCGCCTGGAACATCGCGCTCGCGTCCGGCAGCGTTGGGGCGAGGAAGGGGAAATCCGCCGCATTACCCCCGAGCGGCGGCCGGGGGGGCGCCGCCCCCCCAGTGGGCGAGGACCGTCGCCACCGCAGCCAGAGCGCAGTGGCGACGAGCAGCACGAAAAGCGCCGCCAACACCCAGCGCATCGACGCAAAAATGCTGCCGTCTCCGCGGGCTCGTTCAATGGAGCTGCGAGCCGCGAGCGGCGGGGCGGCTTAAAAGTTCCCTAACGCGGCTGGTGCCGGAGGCGCAGGGGCCGCCGGGGGCGCAGGAGCCGCAGCCGGTGGGGCCGCCGGGGGCGCAGGAGCCGCAGCCGGTGGGGCCGCCGGGGGCGCAGCCGCCGCAGCCGCTTCCGCCGCGGCCGCTTCCGCCGCGGCCGCTTCCGCGGCGATCAGTTCGCGCATCTTAGCATGGCGCTCCTCGATCTGGGCGACGAACCCTTCGACCATCTTCTCGATCCGTCCCGCGTCTGCGATCTCCCGGTACCAGGGCGGAAGGGCGCCGACCCCGAGCCGGGCCCCGCACACGGCGCCGGCGACCGCGCCGTTGATGTCGGCCGCCCCCCCCTGCGCAACAACAGGCATGAGCGCCTCCTCGAAAGACTTCAGCGGGTCGGCCTGCGCGAGCACGGAGCGAAACGCGCCCATAAAGGCGCGCAGCCCGCCCAGGTGGCGGCCAGAGTAGTCGCGGCCGCCGATCATCCGCAGCTCCCCGTCGTGCAGCGCTTCAGAGATCCGGCTGAGGGCTGCGCCCTGAGGTACGTGCGCCCGAATCCGGCCGACTGCGTATTTCAGCACTTCCTTGAGGCTGCCGAGATTGTGCAGCATCGCTTGAAGGATCAGCGCGATCAGCGCCGACGCGCCCACCAGCGACGGCGTCCGGTGGGTGACGTGGCACGTCAGCATCGCGACCTGCTCGGCCTGCTCAGCGGTAGGCAGGAGCGCGGCCGCGAGTGCACGGAGGAGGATCGCCGCGTCGTGCGGCGTGGCCGGAATGCCGTTCGCGACCACGATCGGCCGCTCGGTGTAGCCCTCCTGGCGGGCCACGTTCTGCGAGTGGCTGTCGAGCGTCGAGGTGGCTTCTTGGGCCCATATCCGCAGGTGGATCGCGAGCCGGCTGACCAGAGGCGCGATGCTGGTGCTGTCGAAGGGGGCGTGGGTGTAACCCCGCAGGAGCCCGACCTCGGCGAAGGCCTGCTGCAGCACCTCGAGGATGCGCAGGCTCCCGCTGCCGTGAAGGGGCGGCGGGGGAGGCGCCGAGTCAGGCAGCGGTGGGGTCGGCCCCGGAGAGTTGCCGACGTAGTGACCGCCGACCGCGAAGCCGACGGCCGCCCCGTACAGCATGCCGCGCACTTTGTCGAGGTCCATCGCGCCGTGTGGTGCCCCGCTGGGGGCCTTCAAATAACGCGCAATTGATTGCAGGGGTCCTCACCAACCGGCGCGATGGCTTGCGTTCTCTGCGGGCGGGCGGCCTCTCCGCCGCCTCTGGCAGCCGCCGCCCCGCCGCCTCTGGCAGCCGCCGCCATGCCGCCTCTGGCAGCCGCCGCCCCGCCGCCCCCCGCCCCCCCCCCCCCCCCCCTCCCCCCCCCCCCCCCCCCCCCCCCCCCCCCCCCCCCCCCCGGCGCAAACCTTTGCGCGAACCCCCCCGGCCCCCAGCGGGGGGGAAGGCGTACCCCCCCTCCTGCC
>Ga0180432_10004534_pt1 | contig 18970 bp, 14 predicted proteins | sample SS_ome_10_FD_132414 | JGI IMG/M metagenome (GOLD analysis project Ga0180432, IMG submission 132414) | Hypersaline lake sediment archaeal communities from the Salton Sea, California, USA - SS_1_MS_2 metaG | ecosystem: Environmental > Aquatic > Non-marine Saline and Alkaline > Hypersaline >...
CATACGGAAAGGCTCCGTTTCGTAGACATGTTTCACACCTCCGTGCAATGAATGAATCAACCAACTGATATCATTCATACGCAAGCAAGTGGGCGCGTGTTCAGTATTAGGATAGGCTCTAAGTCTGGCGACAAGTTCGGCGTTCGATAACTCGGCTCCTCGCAGAAACTCGAACTGGAGATTGTCGTATTGCCCGGCCACCGCGGCCACGTCTCGCGCTTGGCCCTTGCCGGTGGGAGTGTCGTCGACCACCACGAACACCTTTTTGGTCCCCGGCCGCTGTCGCAGGGCCAGATCGATGGTGGCTTTGACGTCCAGGACCTCGACTAGGCCTGTGAACTGCGGTTTGTCGGCCATTTGCGATTCGTCGTACGCGTTGATGCCGCAGAAACAGACGGGCGTTTCGCCAAAAATATCCTCGTGGTGTTTGATGGCGAACTGAAGGGCGTTATCGTCGGTAGCGATAATCGCGTCCAGCTTGATGTCCTTGTACTTCAGTTCTAGCACATGGTGCAGGTGTTCGAGATACTCTTCGTTGTAGATACGCTTCGTATCCATATACTCCACGTACAACTCGAGATCCTCGATCCCTTCCATCAGTGTTTCGGTGGCGGCGAGCGTCTGGTCCTCGGTCCACTGGAACCCCTCGTGATAGGAGTTGAGGATGAGAACTCTCTTAGCGCCGTCAGTTTCACTTTGGGCGTTGGCCAGAGACATCAACGAGAATACGCAGAGTGCGGCGATTAGGATGCGCGCGGCACTCGCCAGGAAGTCGCTTTCGCGTTTCGCGGCAAATGCGTTCATGACGGGCTGTCCTTTTCAGTCCTTATCTCTGTCGTCGGCAGGACACCAGCGAAACTGCCCCGGATACATCGCCGGTAAGTCTACCATGGATTGCACTGCTTGCAAGCCGTCCTTGGGTTTCAAGTCGCGAAGCTGCCGTACATCCGTCGCGGTCGCTGACTGGCGGCGTATTCGGCGACCAATGAAATCAGCCGCTTCTGGTCGATTGGCTTGGTCGTATACTCATCGCAGCCGCTGTCGAGACATTTGTCGCGATCGGTACTCATGGCGTTGGCTGTCAGTGCGATTATGGGGCCGTCATACCCGGCCGCGCGGAGTTTGGCCGTGGCGTTGTAGCCGTCCATGATCGGCATCTGCATGTCCATCAGGATGACATCGAAGGGGGAGCCCTCCTCTAGCGAGGCCAGGGCGGAGTCGTAAGCGCTTTGTCCGTTGTCCGCCACGACAACTTCGGCACCGGCCTTCTTGAGCACGAACGATATGAGCCGTTGGTTGTCGGGCCCGTCTTCCGCCAGCAGCACGCGGCAATCGAGTTTCTCCCGTGGAACGGTCGACTTGCTTTCGGCTTCGGCATGAGCTTCGCTTTCTCTTAAGTTTTCGATCATAGGCGCCCCCTTCAAAGATCCGGTCTCGACCGTGACGGTGAAGGTGCTTCCGCGACCGAAACTGCTGGTTGCGGTGATGTCTCCGCCAAGTTTCTCCGCCAGTCGTTTGCTGATTGCCAATCCCAGTCCCGTTCCGCCGTGTTTTCGAGAGGTGGATGCATCGGCTTGCATGAAGGGTTGAAACAGTTTGGACATCTGGTCTTCGGTCAAACCGATGCCGCTATCGACCACGTCAAATTGCAGGCAAGGCGGTTTCGCGGAAATTTGCGGGAATCGCACAACCAGGCGAACGCTGCCCGTTTCGGTGAACTTGATTGCATTGCCGACAAGATTAATCAGTATCTGCCGCAGTCGGGTGGGATCGCAGAGGATGGTTTCAGGGATGCCGCCGATGTACTCGACTTCCAGGGGGAGTCCCTTTGCATCGGCCCGCACTCCCATTAGCGAGGCAACATCGGCCACCACGCGGCTGGGCGAGCAGGTAATTCGCTCGACTTCACATTTGCCGGCCTCGATCTTCGACAGGTCGAGGATGTCGTTGATCAATTCCAGCAAGTACTCGCCGTTTCGCTTTATCGTTTGAAACGCTTCAACCCTTTGTCTGGGTGCTTTCTCAAGTCCTTCCTCGCCGAGGAGAATGTCGGCGAAACCCAGAATTGCGGTCATGGGCGTGCGAATTTCGTGGCTCATGTTGGCTAGGAATTCGCTCTTCGACTGGGTGGCCGCTTCGGCACGCCGTTTGGCTACAGCCAGTTCCTCCTCCACGGCCTTGCGCTGCGATATATCTCTCGTTACCCCCACCAGTCCGACAACTTCTCCGTGCTCGTCGGTGATTGCGGTCGTGTTCGTTTCGCCTTTGAACGTTCCCCCCTTGTCGTCGCGCAAGGTGTGCTCTAGCATACCTTCGCGCCGTAGTCGCATGGTGTTCTCTATATGCTTTCGGGAGGCATCCACGTCTTCTTCGGCTACAAAGCGAAAGGCGTTCGTGCCTATTGCATCTTCTCTGCTATCGAAGGCGAACATGTGTAGCCACGCTTCGTTGACTTCGACAATGTGTCCATCAGTGCCGATCATGCCGACGCCGTCTCCGATTGCCTCGAACATTGCTCGAAGCTTTGCCTCGCTTCGCTTCACTTCATCCTGGGAAGAAACGGTGGGAATCCAGCGGATGAGCCCAATCGCCAGAACAACGAATCCACCGAGGTAGCTAACCAGCTTTTCCAGGATGGCCTGTGTTTCGGTATCGCCCACTACAACGAACCGGCCGAGGTATTCGAAGTTGTCGGTAATGTCCAGAAGGCTGCCGAACAGCAAGAGTGCGAATCCGGCCAGGATGCAGGACCATCCACGCCGCGACAGGTCGACACGCTTTTTACCGGCATGCCATAGGAACGCGCACACCCCCGCGAGAACGGTGGCGCGGATGATTTCAAGCGGGAGGTCGTTCATGCGGTGTAAATCCTCGAAATACTTCAACCTGGGCGCCACGCGAACTGACCTATTGGTTGTCCGGCGAGCCAACATATTGCCGAGAATACACACTTCAAGGCACCGACAAGATTCGCGTTACGCAGATCCAGTCGAGTGATCGGCGGAGACTCCGGCACTTTGAAAACATAGCTTGCGAAAGCCTTTTCCGAGCGTCGAAGCGTGGGGATGGGCGTCGGTTCGTAGCGAATATCCGGCTTGAAACGGCCGAGACGGTCGTCGGCCAACAGTTCTACGCCTGCATGAGTGCCGACGCCCAAACAAATCCCGAACCGAAGGCAACCAGCATCACCCGGTTGCCGGGCTTGATGAACTCAGTTTTCCGTGCTTGATCCAAAGCCACCGGCAAGCAGGCCGACGCCATATTGCCGTATCGTTCGACATTCACGAAGACCTTGTTCTGGGCGACTCCCAATTTCTCGACAATCTTTTCCAGCATGCGAAGATTTGCCTGATGGGGAATCAAGACGTCAATGTCGTCGAGGCTCAAGCCGTTAGCCTCCAGTGATTCCAGCACGGCGGCGGACATGCGGCTGACGCCGTTTTGGAAGACTTCCTTGCCGTTCATGCGGAAGTGTACGCGACCGGCCTCGATGTCCTCGGCCATGATGTGTTCCGTCCGGCCCAAGGCCGTGCCGGGAGCGGCCGTGTAGAGGTTCTTCGCGCCGCTGCCGTCGGCGTGAAGAATGGTCGAGACGATACCGTTGGAGTCGTCATCGGCCCGGCCGACCACCGCCGCACCGGCGCCGTCGCCGAGAAGTATCGAAATGTTTCGCCCGTCGTAGGAACCGTCGATCCGCTTGGACAGCACCTCCGCGCAGACCACCAGCACGTTTCGACAGGTGCCGTCGGCGATGAACTTGTCGGCGATGGAAATCCCGTAGATCAAACCGGTACACTGCTGGCGGATGTCCAGCACGGGTATGTCGGTCAGGCCCAGCTTGGGCTGAAGGAAGAAACCGCAACCCGGGTCGGCGTGGTCCGGCGTGATGGTGTTCATGATGAGCATGTCGACATCGCTCATCTCGATGCCCGCGTCCTTGACGGCCGCTTCGCAAGCCGGCACGGCCAGATCGGTGGCCGAGACGTCGGGCTCGGCGTGATGCCGCTGCCGCACGCCGGTCCGCTCGACGATGAACTCGTCGGTCGTCTCCATCATCTCCATCACGTCGAAGTTAGTAACCACCTTCGGCGGCAGGTAGTGTCCGGTTCCGATGATCTTAGATGCGGGCATTTTGTTCTCCCGAAGGCGGTTTCGTACTCGTCACGCTCCGCGTGATGGCCACGACAGGGGTGACTTCAGGCTTGTAGGTTGCGCACGCAACTTTTGCGGAGCAAAAGGCGACAATGGGCGTTTACTTCTCTTCGTCCATTCCCTCGTGCTTAAGCGATTGTTTCACCAAAAGCATGCAGTTTTTCTGGAAAAAATCCAGCGGCAGCAAGCGGGTCTTCTCTTGGATTTCGGCGCCGAGCATTTCCGAAATCGCTCGCGGGTCCTTGCCTGCCTTCGTCTCCGCGATAATGCGTGCGTGATACTTCTCGGTGACTTCGATGATCTCGTCGAACAAGGCGCGAACCTCATCCTTGCCGGTCACCACGGCCCGATGGCCCATGCAAAGGACTTCCGTATCCAACGCCTGCAATTGACGCATCGTGTCGACATACTGTTGATAATTGCCGAAGTAGCAGGGCCACCACGAATCGCGCGCGGGCATGTAGTAAGGGATCACGTCGGATGCGATCAGGATGCCTTCTTCCGCCTGGTGAAATGCCAGGCTGCACGGGCTGTGGCCTAGGGTCTTGATGACGTCGAAGGATACCGAGTCGATCTCTATCTTGTCGCCGTCGCCGATGACGCGGTCAACGGTGATGGCCGGCTCGTCGAGTTCCGCGCGGCATTGCCCTTCGGGGATCTTGCCGGCGGCGACCATCGAGGCGGTTATCGCGTCGTCCAAACGGCAAAACAGCTTGATGGCCTTCTCGGCGGAAAACGTTTTCGCACCGAATTCCGACGCGGCCAGCGTGGCGTCGGGAAACAACTTCAGCATATGCGGAAGAGCCATCACGTGGTCGGGGTGGACGTGGGGGATGACGATTTGCTTGACGGTGGCCGGGTCGATTCCCAACTCGCCCAGTTGTCCTTCCAGCAGCGGCCCCACGTGTCCGGTTCCCGCCTCGAATACGACGGCTTGCGTGTCGCCCTTGTAGAGATAAAGCGGATACTCGCAAGTACCCAGCATGAACATGTTATCGGTAAGTTTAGCGGGCGGTTCGGTTATCATCATGATCCGTGTCCTTCTCCTTCATTTGATTTATCAATGGCAAACAGGGCCGCGCCGAAGGCCCCTATGTATTGTGGCTCCGGCGGTACCGAGGCTTCGGTCTTGAACGCCTCGGCCGCCAATTCGGCCAACAGCCGGTTGTTGGCCACCACGCCGCCGGTCATTACCAGACGGCCTTCGATGGCGTCCATCTCAACGATCCGCTTGACCACCGAGCGGAAGGCGCCCTTTACGATGTCTTCCACCCGTTCCCCGGCACGAATCTTGCCGAGTATCTCCGTGGCCGCGAAGACCGTACAGAAACTCCCCAGCGAGACTTCCTTGGTCGACTGTTCGGCCAGCGAGTCGAGTTGCGAAACGTCGAGGTTCAGCCGCAAGGCGATTTCCTCTAGGAAAGCACCCGTGCCGGCGGCGCATTTGCGGTTCATCTTGAAACTGGTGCGGCGCCCTCGCGCGTCGAGGTTTATCACCTTGTTGTCTTGGGCCCCGATATCGATTACGGTGATCGGTTCGCGGAAGTGGAAATGGGCACCCCGGCCGTGGCAAGCGATTTCGGTCATCGTGCCGTCGGCCCAGTCCACGTTGTTGCGTCCGTAGCCGGTTGACAGCGTATAGGTGATTTGCTCCCGTTCGATGCCCGCCTTCTTAAGTGCTTCGGCCAAACACTCTTCGGCCGTGGCGGCATAATCGACGCCCGAGGGGCGCATTGCCCGACCGACCACATGTTGATCACCGTCGATAATCACGAGTTTGGCCGTCGAAGCGCCGATGTCGATACCGCAGTAGTAGCCCATTTATTGAGTCAACCTTTCAGTTAGCCACGACATGGGTGGCACGGATGTTTTTCCGGGGGGTGTTTATCAATCTGTGTTACGGTGGCCGGAAAAACGTCCGTGTGCCGAAGGCACAAGAGGTTTCGCAAAAGTATGCCTTCGGGTCCTCTTGTTGCTTCGCAACACCGACGATTTTCCGAAAGGGCGTTCCCGGTTGGAGAGCGAAACGCGGAAGATCATCGGTGCCACCCGGCCCATGCCCCAGCCAGCCGACCAGTTTAGTTACCTAACCTTCGCTCAACTGCTCCACGAAGGCTTCGATGTTCGTTCGCGTTTGCTCTTCGGAATACAGCCGCAGGTCATTCAAGTCGCCGTTTACGACCAGGTACGGCTTGCCAAGCTGCTTCTGCAAACGTTGCGGCATCTCGTATCGGCAGTTCGAGTTGTTCGGGCAGGTCTTGGCGTCGTGGTACAGGATGCCGTCGATATTGAACTTCTCGACCATGTCGGCGATGTACCGCTCCTTGTAATCGTCGCTGCGGCAGATGAATATGTTGCTGTACGCGCGGGCCATGCTCATGAACGGATCGGCCGGGTCGAGGTCCTCGAAGACCCAACTGGTGCAATACGTCGAACCGACCACGCAGCTCTTCAATTCCATGAACTGGGTGGAAAGGTCCTTGAGCTTTCCCCAGACCGGCATGCCTTCCCAGTAGATGCGGAACTTCTCGCCTTCCACGGCTGCGGTGCCGTCGGCCACGCGCTGCTTCAGTTCGGCCAACAGTACCTCGTAATAATCGATGGCCGACTGCTCGCCGCGGAGTACCACGGCCGGGCCCATCTGGATGGTGGCGTCGAAGAAGCTGATCGGCGCCGGAGTGGCGGTCGAAGCTTCCAGTACGCCCTTCCACAATTCGGTACATTGCTTTGAAAGGCCGATCACCTCGCGCAGTCGGTCCATGTCCACTTTCTCGCCGGCAACTTCCTCGAGCGGTTCGACCAAAGCTTCCGTTTGCTTGGCGATGTCTTCAATGATTGACTCGCCGATATCGCCCATCGATCGCGGAGTGTGGATGCCGATGCAGGGGACATCCCACTCGCGGGCGTAGAACTGGAACCAGTCCTTCACGTCGCGACATTGGTTGGTGTTGTAGACCAACACGTCGGCCTTGGGTGGGCCGGGAAGCTTCATCTTCTGGATGGGACTCTCGCCTTTGATGTGCGAGCCGATGTCGCTGGTCAAGTAAGAGCATATGTCCGGGGAAAATCCCCGGGCGTTGGCCAAGGGGATCAGGTCGGTGGCCATTCGCGAGGCGCCGAGCATGGCTCCGTGGTTCTCGGGGAAGTAGACATTGAAGCCCATGGCGCGGAGCAATTCGGCCGGGCCGACGCTGGTACACCAGGCCGTCTTCTTGCCTTGCTCGGGGCCTTTCGACAGGTCGACGAAGTAATTGTACATCACTTCACGCATCTTCTTAGTTGCTTCGAAATCCTTGCGCTCGGCAGCCGCCATTATAAATCTCCTGTTAGGGGATGGGGTCGGGGGTTAGGGATCGGGGGTCGGCGGTTGGGAAAACGATGACACCCGAAACACTACGTCTATTTTACGTAACCTCTCGTGGCGCGAAACGTTCGCCGAATTGCTGCTCCAGTTCGCGCAACTGGCGGACAACGTCGTCAACGCCGAGGTCTCGGGCGTATCGCAATACTCCGCCGCGGAAGTCCGGGAAGCCAGTGCCAAGCACCATGGCCACGTCGATGTCCGATTCGCGCTGCGCGATCCCTTCTTCAAGCACGCGAAACGCTTCGGCCACCATTCGCAACACCAGCCGCCGGGTAATCTCCTCGCGGTCGATATCGCGAGGGCGTACATCACTCTTACGCCGCACGCTTTGAATCACATCATCCGCATCTTCGCTATGAAGTGAAGTATAATCGCCCCGGCGGTAATCGTAAACTCCCCCGCCGGTCTTCTGACCCAGGCGGCCCCGCTCCACAAGCTGGGTAACTATCGGCGAAAGGGGGCCGTGATGGGCAAACGTTTTTTGCAATACTCCGTCCGTGGCCGCGAGAATATCCAAACCGGCCATGTCGATCAGCGTCAGCGGGCCCATCGGAAAGCCGAACTCGACCATGGCCGCGTCAATGTCTTCGGCCACGGCGCCCTCTTCCAACAGCCAAAATGCCTCCTTCAAGTACGGAAGGAAGATCCGATTCACCAGAAAGCCTTCCCGGTTGTCGACCAACACGGGCGTTTTGCGAATCCGACCACAGAATTTAAGCACCCCGGCGATCAGCTCGCTGGGCGTCTCGCGTCGGCGGATGACTTCGACCAGCGGCATCCGCTGAGCCGGGTTGAAGAAGTGCATGCCCAACAGCCGCTCCGGCGAGTTCAACCCTTCGGCCAAAGTGTCCAGCGAAATGGTCGAAGTGTTGGTTGCGATCACCGTCTCGGGAGAGCAAACCGCTTCAATTCGTCGCAAGACTTCTTGCTTGACGCCGACATCCTCGAACACGGCCTCGACGGCCAGATCCGCGTCGGACAGTTCGTCGAAACTCTCGGCCGATGACAATAGACCAAGCATGTCCTCGGCCCGCGACTGGGCAAGCTTGCCGTCGGCGACCCGTTTGTTTGCCGAGCGTTCGATCTTCTCAATAGCCTTTTGCGTCGCCGCCGGGTCTTGGTCGTGGATGACCGTGGTCAGACCGCCGATTATCATGGCATGGGCGATGCCGGTTCCCATTGAACCGCCGCCGATCACGGCGACCTTCGATATGCTTCTCGCGGCTTCGCTCTTAGCGGGCGCCTGTTCGAGCTTGCCGGTTTTGCGGGTGGCGAAGAACAGGCAAATCTTGTTCCGCGTGGCGGTGGTTTCCATGCAAGCGGCGAACGACTCTTGCTCGGCAAGCAGCCCGGCGGCGAAGGAATCTTCCAGACCCTCGCGAACGGTCTCGACGATATTGCGCGGCGCGATGATCTCGGGCCTTGTTGCGGCGGCTTTCACGCGGGCCTTCTCGATGGCGCTCGCATTGGCTTCGGCATCGCAAATCATGTCTTCTCGCGAGCGCGTCTTGCGAGGCCCTTCGGCCTCCAGCGCAAACCGTTTGGCTTCTTCAAGAAGGGTGTCGCCGGTTGCCATCGCATCGACCAGCCCGAGTTTCATCGCTCTTCGCGCGTCGATGGGCCTTCCGGAAAGCAGCATTTGCAGCGAGGCCTCGGCGCCGACCAGTCGCGGCAGTCGGGCCGTGCCGCCGGCGCCGGGGTTGATGCCCAGGTTGACTTCCGGCATTGCGAATCGGGTATCGTCGGTGCAGACTCGCCAGTGGCAAGCCATGGCCAGTTCCAACGCCCCGCCGAGCACCTTTCCACCCACGGCGGCCACGATCGGCTTAGTGCAATCCTCAACGCGGCCGAAAGCCTCCTGAAAGACTCGCGAAACCCTTACGGCGTCGTCGCGATCGACGATCTTTTCAAATAGCCCGACGTCGGCGCCGGCGCTGAAGTGTTTTGCGCTGCCGATCAGGACGACAGCCCTCACGGTCGAATCCCCCTCGGCCCGCTCGATTGCCTCGCAAAGGTCGTCGAGCACTGGATAAGTAAGAGTGTTGAGCGGCGGGCAGTTCAGCCGTAAGACGCACACGCCGTCGGATACTTCGTATTGGATCATGGAACCGCCGCTCTGCTTGTGTGAAAACCTACCTTCAGCCGATGAGGATACACTAATTGGCCCTTCGAGGAAAGCCTCCGGGTGGGCGAGCGTGGGAATTGCCCCAAGCCTCCACGGAGGGAACGTACGAGCGGGGCCCTAAATGACGCGGGCGGCTTGCACGTCCGCACCGGAAGAGAACGCCCGCACCCAACAAGCACTGGTTGACAAGCAGCCAGGGCCACCCAGTTGCGGACGTCCGTTGCGGAGTAGAGAATAGACAGCGACGAGCCGCTATCCTACGCTTAATCCCTCGTCTTTCCCCGCTTCGGACGTCGCGGCGTCCTTGCGAGAATCGATTTGCTCGAGCATGGCATTGAAGTCTTCGGCAAATTCCTTCCAGAAGTCTCCTTTTCGCAGGCGGATGAAGTCGACGTCCTCGCCCTCGGCGAGTCTTCTGATCGTTTGGCGGAAACGGTACATGGGGCCGGCGAAGCGGTGGCTGAGCTTTATGGTGTCCATGACGAACAACGGCAACAGGGCCAGCAGGATGAAGAACACAGGCGCCGTTTGCCGCCAGGCTTCGAGCATCAGAGCCGAGAACGGTTCGCCCGCGAAACCGTTCGACCACACCTGCCAAAGCGGCAACGCGAGAGCGATTATCGCCAGGAAGACGAACCAATGAAGGATAATCCGCCGGGCCAAGGCGCCTTGCACGTCGAGATCGATCAGGCGTCGTTTGCGTTTCTGTTTCATTTTCTTAATCCCATTGATGATGAGAGTCTTTTCACTTGTACTTGGTTTCGCCACGGACGTTTCTTCCGGCTACTTAGTTTCTGTTTCCCAAGTCGACAGTGGGTGCCATGCTCCACGCTTGCGTTGGCACGAGAAGCATTTTTCGCCTTGTTTCGGGCATGCCCACGCAAGCGTGGGACATGGCACCCGAGTATTATCAACAGGAACTACTTAACCAGCTTAACTCTTTTCATCGCGTTGGCGGCCTGGTGGAAGGCTTCGGTCAACCGCTTGGTCAATCTCTTTTCGCCGGCTCCGGTGGCATCGAAATGGAGCCCTCCGGCAATCTCGGCGATATCCTGGTTCAGTTCCACGTCGGCCTGATTCCCCAGGCTTATCGTATACACGGTCACGTCGAGACCCGCGGCATACGCGGCCATGGCGCGGGCATAGGCGGCGCCGCCGGTGCTGGGTTTGTTGGCCTCGCCGTCAGTCATCAGCACGATAACTCTTTGTACGTTCTTTCGCGTCCGAGGGCCGTATGTAAGGTAATGGGCCGCATCGCCGATTCCGGTGCCGATTCCAGTGCCGCCCATGTATTTTCCCGCCTTCAGGCTGCCGAGGCTCAGGGCGGTCGTCTTCAGATACGAAAAGTCGTCGTCCAACGGCGCTTCGAGAACGGCAACACTGTAATCGCTCGAAGGGTGCAGGCCGGACGCGTAGGGAACACCCGCGTGACCGGCGGCCACCGGATCGTAGGTGTCGGGATTGGCCGTTATTCCCATCATTCCGATTTGGTCGTCGCCTTCCATGTCCTCGATTAAGTCGACGAAAGTAGGGGCGGCGTCCTGCAAGGCTTCGATGCGGCCGGCTCTTGTCATCGAGTTGGTCAAATCAAGCACCATCATGATATCGAGCGGACGCGAGTCGATGCCGCCGATGGCTTCGGCGGGAGTGCCGAACGTCTTGTTGCCGAAGATTCTGGCAAAGAAGAACGGCTGATTATCCTGCCGGCCGAACACGCGAACGGCATTCGGCGAGGGGCCGCCGGCGGTAAAGGTGTCGGTGTTCCTGTCGAAATATCCGGTTTCGACTTCGATTGCGTTCTTGGCGACCAGTTGGGTCATGCCCACGCTGTTCAGTTGGACGAACTCCTTCGCCTTGCGGCGTGCCTTGGGAAAGTCGTTCGGGTCGTCCTGTAGTTGCAGCGCGGCCGCCAACGCGCCGGCGTCGACGGCGTTCTGCATTTCCGCTCGCAGCAGAACCACGAGCCCCGCGTCCACGGCGAAGGCAACCGTGCCGATCACGATGACCAGCAGCAGCAACATCAGAAGCATGGCCGCGCCGACTCGCCGATGGCGGTCGCGATGGATTGATTCTTTTTCCAAAGTCGACATGTTGTTGGTTTCCAATGGTTGTAGGTTGTCAAACGATGCATTGTGGGCATGGGGCGGTCACCTCTGGGGCACCGCTGCGCTTTGCCTCAGCCACCCCGCCGGCTTGTGAGGACACGCCTACGACGGATCCGCTTCCGCCTCCTTGGGCAATGTGCAAGAGCCGATGAGCCTCGCTTTCTTCTTTATGAATCTGGGCACCGGCAGCCAACTGACGTCTTCATAGCGGACCTCGACACTGAGGCTAATTGGGTCCCATTGGTTGGCGCCGGCGAAGTGCGTGGGGTCGGTCGTCAGGCTGTAGTCACGGATACCGAACGACCTCATGTGGTCGGCGACCGTTCGGCGCACGTCGTCTTCCGTTGCATTTACCGAAACGGCCTCGCGACAGCCTGCCCGAGCGGCCGATTCCAGGCCGTGATAGACCATCAGCATGCGGCCGAATTCGATGCTGGCGAACAAGACGAGGAACATAAGCGGCGCGACCGCGCCGAACTCGACAACCACCGAGCCCCGCCTCGCTGCTGATTCACGGTTGGGTGATCGCCTATGTTTGTCGATGCCTTGCTTCATGTTCTCCCTCGGTTAGTCGTCATCGTCTCCGCCCCCCATCGCCGACGTATCAACCGCTGTCGCCGGGCAGCACGCAGGCTCCGGTAATCGTGTCTTGCGAAAAGAACCAGTTTCCCCGCAGCCACGAAACGTTCGCGTATGGCAGCGATACCGACACGGTAACCGGCTGAAGTCTTTCGATTTTGCCGGGCGGATATGGGTCGAGGGTCACGGTGTATCCTTGCAACCCGGCATCGGACATGATTCGATCAACAATCTCGTTAACGTCTTCCGCGGTAGGCTCGTCTTTTAGTATGTATAGTCGGCACCCGGCCCGGGCGGCCTCGACGAGCTTGTGTTTGACCATTATGCCCCGGCCGACATCGATGGCTGCCACGGCCAACAATAGAAACAGCGGCAGCACCAGGGAGAACTCGACTAACGCGGCCCCCTTGCGTTTCCTTCTCGAAAAGACCGTCGAGTCGCGGTGGTTCGAAGTTTGCATGAAGTAACGCCCCGATCATGAAATGCAGCGATACTCTGCCGAAAACGAGCGGCAAGGTACGATAGGCTCTCGCGATAAACCTTATGCCGCGTTTCGGATCACCACAAACGACATGTAAAGATCGCAGTCGACGATATGACGACAACCGCCTGGGACTGAAAGAAATACACGCGCTACTACTACAGCGCTAGATCTTCTGTCTAGAAGTTGGAAATCGGTGGCACTGGCTGCTTGTCAGCCAGTGCTTTTTGGTGGAAACGTTCATTTCCCTTCACTGGCTGGCAAGCAGCCAGTGGCACGGGTCAGCTAGTGTCGCGGCCGTTTGGCTGATCGGCCGGCCGGTTGTCGAGCTACTCGTTTTGCGGGTTCATGGACTCATCCACGCACATGCTCTTCAACTGCTCCTCCGTGGCGTGTTCGCAGTCTTTGAGTGCGTCGATGGGGCATAGATATGTATTGCCCGAGTCCCCCTTAACCCACTTGAAGCTTTGTCTGGGGTGTTCTTCAACGAATTCGGCTTCCGGTTTCTCCATGGTTTTCCGAGCCATCGCACCTGCCTCCTCTTTGGATATGCTTACGCGGTCTTATGAGTCCCCGTTGTCCGGAGAGCCCCGTTACAAGCCCCCGCCCCGGGGCACGATACTCAAGTATTCTAAACGGCACTAATTGAATGCTTTCAGTAAGTCTAGGAAAGTCAAGCCCACGAAACGGCGTAAAGTTTTCCTGCACTCCGGCCGTGCCGCCGGCGGCAGTGCCGCGAGAGGTTCTAGATAGTTACGGCCATTTCTTCTTGTTTCCCCGGTGATTCGAGCTTATGATCGTCGGAACAAGCTGGGTTTCAAGATCGTCCAGGTTCAGGAGAAATGCATCATGAGCGTTTTTTCACGTGCGTTAAAAGTCGGGCCGGCGATCATCCTTGCCGGGCTGCTTATTGCGGCGTCCAGTGCCGATGCGGCGCGGCCGAACGTGGTCCTGATAATGGCCGACGATTTGGGGTTCGCCGACCTGGGGTGCTACGGCTCGGAAATCGAGACGCCGAATCTCGATGCGCTGGCCGCCGGCGGGTTGCGGTTCGCGCAGTTCTACAGCACGGCCAAATGCCACTCCTCGCGAGTCTCGCTGCTGACGGGACTCTACTGCGATCAGGCGGGCAGCACGAAGCTCACTCGCGGCGCGACAATAGCGGAAGTGCTCGGCCAAGCGGGGTACTTCACCGCCATGGTCGGCAAATGGCATCTGAGCAAACAGCCGACCGACTTCGGCTTTCAGCGATACTGGGGACACCTCTCCGGAGCGACCAACTTCTTCACCGGCGACGATAGTTTCCGCCTAAACGGCCTTCAGTGGCCGGTTCCGACGATGCTCGGCGGACGCCCTTTCTACACCACGCATGCGATCGGCGACTTCGCGCTTAAGTTCCTCGAAGAAGCCGCCGACGCGGAGAAGCCGTTTCTGCTCTACGTGGCCTTCAACGCTCCGCATTACCCGTTGCAGGCGCCCGAGGAGGCGGTACAGAAGTACGAGGGACGTTACGACATCGGCTGGGATGAGATTCGCAAGCGGCGGCATCGGCGGCAGATTGAGTCGGGACTCTTGCCCGGGAGGTGGAGACTCAGCCCTCGGCCCGACCACGTGCCGGCTTGGAACTCGTTGGACGAAGACGAGCGCCGGTGGGAAGCCGATCGCATGGAAGTCTTCGCCGCCATGGTCGAAGTATTGGACGAGAACGTCGGTCGGATTGTCGAGTTTCTCCGTAAGAACGATATTCTCGACAGCACGCTGATCCTGTTCTGTTCGGACAATGGCGCTTGCCCGTTCGAGCGGACGCGGGGAAAAGAACTCAAGCCGTGGGACCCAAATTCGTATTGGACTTACGACGCCGCTTGGGCTCACGTCGGCAACACGCCGTTTCGTCTCTACAAGCAAAACCAGCACGAAGGCGGCATTTCCTCACCCTTGATCGTCCACTGGCCCAAGGGTTTGAAGACCGCCGCCGGATCGGTAACCGACCAGCCGGGGCATTTGATCGATGTCATGGCCACGCTGATCGACCTGGGTGAAGCGACCTACCCGCGGCGCGTTGGAGAGAGAGTAATCGATCCGCTGCAAGGGAAGTCCTTGTCGCCGGTATTCCGCGGCCAGACGCGACAACCACACCAGACGCTGTACTTTCATTTCGGCACCGATCGTGCGTTGCGCCAAGGGCAATGGAAACTGGTTTCCGCGAAAAGGGGTAGATGGGAACTCTACAACGTGGATGCCGACCGCACGGAGTTGGACGATCTTTCAAGGCGGCAGCCACAACGTTTGGAACAAATGCGGAAAGAATGGTTCAGGATCGCCGAGGAAGTTGACCGCCTCGGCGGCGCCGCACTGGCCCCGGTGGGAGATGAGATCAAATCGCTCAGCTTCCGCAAGCCGATCGGCTCGGCGACGAATTCAGGAAAAAAGGGGGGGAAGAAGAACCAAGACGTCGGGCATCATCCATGAACGGATTGAGCATGCGGGTCGCGGCCTTCTTCAATGGTGCCGGTCGACAATGTAAAGGTGAACGTGGTGCCCCGTTCGGCGCTCGACTCCGCCCAAATCCTACCGCCGTGGGCTTCGATGATCGAGCGGCAGATGGCCAACCCTATGCCCATCCCTTCCGGTTTGGTGGAATAGAAAGTGCTGAACACGTCGTCGAGTGACTCGGCGGGTATGCCTTGGCCGTTATCGACAAGTTCGACTTCCAGGACCCCGTCCTGGGCAGCGACGGCGATGCGCAACTCTCCTTTCTCGGGTTTTGCGTTCTGTATCGCTTCCAGGGCGTTTCGCGCTAAGTTCAGCAGAACTTGTTCAACTTGAACCTTGTCGGCGATAACGGCCGGCAGAGGCTCGTCCATGGCGATGTGGATATCTATGCCGGCAATGCGGAAGTCGTTCTCCACCAAGGGCATGACCTCGCCGAGGATACTCGCGAAGTCGATTGCCGTTCGGGTCGGTTCGACCTTGCCTACGAACTGCCGCATGCGATGTATGAGTTCGCCGGCGCGAATCGCTTGCGAGGATATTTTGTCGCAAGCGTCGATCAATTGCCGCCTATTCCCTTCCTGACCCGGCATTGCGTAGCGGGAGGCGATGTGAGCGAACATTTCGATGGCCGCCAACGGTTGGTTGAGTTCGTGGGCCAGTCCGCTGGCCATCTCACCCATGGTCGTCAAACGCCCCATGTGAACGAGTTCCGCGCGAAGAGAGTCCTCTCGGTCCGTGGCCCAAGACCTCTCGATAGCGACACCGATCTGCACGCCAACCCGCTCCAGCACCGGAATCGCGTCGGTCGGGATCATGTTCTCTCGCTCATCGGCGATGTGAATCATGCCCACGATTGTCTCCTTCGCGCGAATTGGTGTCAGCGCCACCGTTTCGAATCCGAACTGATTGCACGCATTGCGCGTTTCCCCTTTGACGTCTTCGCTTGTTTCCGCGAGGAACCGCGACGTGGCGTTGAGGTGAAAGGATCCGCCCGGGGTGAAGAAGGGCATATCCGCATCCGTGTTTCCTTTTATTACGTTGATGCACATGCAACGATCCGAGTGAATGGAAAGCGGGCTTTCCAGTTCGTAAAACTCGCGGCTGAAGCCTTCATGGGCCTGATAGGGTATGTTCCCTTGTTCGTCGAGGACGCGAATGCCCACGGCCGAACAGCCGGTATATTCGCGCAGTTCGCTCACGAGTTCCTTCAACAGAGGCGCGATGCATGGGTGCCGGGCGGTAATTTCCAGACATCCGTGATAGAGTCGATGTGCTTCCTCCGCCCGTTTTCGTTCAGTAATGTTGCGAGAGTTGACTAAGACGCGTTGCTCGCCGCCTTCGCCGCCAAGCGGTACGGCAACCGACTCAAAGAATAGAACGTCGCCGTCAGGCAGGCGACAGGTCGTTTCATAACGAATCTTTTCGCCGGTGAGGAGTACGGATTCCAGGAGATTGCGAATCCGATCGACGTCCGCGTCTTCGACGAACGAATAGAGAGGTTCGCCCACGAGATCTTCGCGACTGAGGTGGAGAACGGTTCGATTTACGAACTGGACTCGCAGTTCCCGGTCCAGCAAGATAATGTAGTCGGCGCTTGCCTCGGCAATTACCCGAAGCCGTTCCTCGCTTCTTAGCAACGACTCCTCCGTTCGTTTGCGCTCGGTGATGTCCGCATGCACCGAAATCCAGATTCTCCCATGCTCCGGATGATTGAACGGGGAAATGCTACCGTGGCACCAGAACTGTGTACCGTCCTTCCTGACGTTTTTTATCTCGCCGGTCCAGGAACCTTCGCTGTTGAGGTGTTCGATGATTTCTTTCGCGGTTTCATTAGGATCCTTGTCGGTGGTGGCATTGAGAATGGAAACGTGTTTGCCGACCAGTTCGCCGGTGTCGTATCCGAACATCTCCTCGAATTTAGGGTTCGCGTAGATAAGAGTACCGTCGCTGGCTCGCACGAGGTTTATGCCGCCGGACATATGGGCCGTTATCTCGCCTTGAAATCGCAACTCCTCTTCCACTCGCTGCCGTTCGGAAAGTTCGCTTCGCAGTTGGGCCGCGCGCCGCTCGACCCTTTCCTCCAGTTCAGTATTCATCCGGTCGAGCTGCTGCTTTCCTCGCTTCGCGTCTTCGACCGCGGCGTTCAGCACGAGACCGGTAACGGCCGTGACGGCCAGCAGCAATTGAAGATTGACAAGTGCCGCGTTCAGGTCCATGCCCGAGAATGCCCCTCGATCGGTCACCGTGGCAATTATAGCCAGCGACGCGACCAGCAATACCGACGAAAATGCAATCAGCTGGCCCATCCGGAAAACTGCCCACATTAGAATCGGAACCACCGCGATCAAGGGGAAGTGAATCGAGGCCGAGACTTGTAGAAATCCCATGCTGAAAAGGCTGGTCGCCAGAAGCGCGGCCGCGAAAACTACCGCTTCCAGCGGTCGAATCCTCGATTGGAAGTGTTTTCGGCGGGACGCCGCCACGATAATCACGGGCGTAATAGTCAACACGCCAACGCAGTCACCGGTCCACCACGTCAAACCCGTATATACCCAAGAGTCCCAAGCGACAATGCCGGCAAGACAAAGCGAGGTCGCGCCAAAGACCGCGCTAATCAAGGGGCCGGCCAAGGCCCCGAACGCGATGAACTTCGTAACGTTGATCGCAGAATTGAAGGGGCAGTTCGTGCCCGTCGTTCGCACGATGAAATACGCGCCTCCAACCGCGCAAAGCACGTCGCCGACGCCGTTCGCGGTGCCGGAGAAAACGCTAGACGCCAGACTGTGCGGCGAGCCGGCATCGAAGTATGCCCAGATGTTCCCGGCAAGTGCTCCCAGCCAGATACCAGGCCAGACGCGATAACCTCGCAACAGAACGGCAGCCAGGATAATTCCCGACGGTATCCACACCGCCGTCACGTTTCCCGGCTCAATCGCCAGCAATTGGCAGAATCTAGCCGTAATTAAATAGGCAACGGCAATGCCCAAACATTCGAGAATCCCGAGAATCTTGGCGAGGCGCGTGGTTTTGACGAGGCCCATGCTCTTGCCGGGGCCGCCAAGACTTCCCGTGGGTCGTCCAGCCAACGCGTTGCTTCCCCACAATCGCATTGTCGCACCCCCAATTACGCCAAACTCTATTTCAAGGAAACGGGCGCTACTGCCCACTCTACTGGCGATAAGCCTTCTAGGAACGCGTTGTAGACACTGATGGGTATATTGGCATTAAGGCTCCGATTATGCAAGCCCCCCCTGAAGAACCAGCCGTGGGCCATGACTCTTGCGGAAACAAACGCAGCGACAAACATCTCAAAGCAACCACTGTCGTGCACGCCAAAGGCGCCTTTGACGCCCCGAAATGTCGCCGAAGAAATGCTCATTCGACGACTTGCGGTTCGGCGGACGGCTCCGCCGCGACTTCCCTTTCGCCGCGCAACGTTTCGGAAACCAATTTCAGAAGTTTCCCGCGGTCGACCGGCTTGGGCATGTAAGCGTCGCAGCCGGCGTCGAGGCACTTCTGGCGATCTCCGGCCATGGCGTGGGCAGTCAGCGCGATGATGGGACCGCTCTCCCGAAGTTTCCTCGTTGCCTCGTAGCCGTTCATTACCGGCATCCGCATGTCCATTAGAATGACATCGTGGGCGGCGTCTTCGTATCTTGCTTCGTTTACGC
>Ga0180432_10004537_pt1 | contig 18960 bp, 13 predicted proteins | sample SS_ome_10_FD_132414 | JGI IMG/M metagenome (GOLD analysis project Ga0180432, IMG submission 132414) | Hypersaline lake sediment archaeal communities from the Salton Sea, California, USA - SS_1_MS_2 metaG | ecosystem: Environmental > Aquatic > Non-marine Saline and Alkaline > Hypersaline >...
AATCAAGCGCATGTGATGAACAAAACCCGAAGACTAACAATTAAAAGGGGTCGGAAGATTATCTTAAGAAGATAGGCTCCTTGGTTGCTAATCGATAAAGCCTTCGGGTCGGCAAGCCCGGAGGCTTTTTGTAACAGAGGGGCCTGCTTGGCCATTTTCTTTTTTGCATGATGGAGAGTCACCAATCAAGGGGGAGGGGTATGAAGGAGACTCCGTGGCAATATTTATCAATAAGCAGCGGTGCTCGACGTGAAGGGCCTCCTGTAGAGCAACTCATTTTCGAACATGACCAGAGGCACTGGACAGAAGGGTTATTTGAATCAGCTGGAATCGAGTACAAATCGGGAACCATTCTAAAAGATAAATCCTCTGCATTTCTTCTATCTGCCCTTGAGCAAACCACCGAAGGCATAGTCGTGGTTGATCTTGAGGGCAATCTTATCTCTCTAAACGAAGCCTTTGCCAATATACATGGCCATTCGCCCAGAGAACTAATTGGTGAGCATATTTCGCTTTTACACACACCGGAACAGATGCCATCAGTAGAGGCAGCAAATCAACAAGTGCGGGAAACAGGCGAATTTACGGGGGAAATCTGGCATGTTCAACATGATGGCACAGTCTTCCCCACCCTGATGTACAATTCGCTCCTTAAAGATAAAGACGGTAATCCAATCGGTATAGTCGGTGTCATCCGGGATATCACCGGGCAAAAAGGGGCCGAGGAAGCACTGCAGCAAAGCGAAGAGAGGTATCGATTGCTGGTCGATAATCTGGATCATTCGCTGACAGTTCATGACTCCGAAGGGAATATTTCCTTCATTAACAGTAAAGGTGCCATGAAGCTGGGGATATTGCCCGGCGATGTTATCGGAAGGTCACTGCATGATTTTTTACCTGATACATCTGATATTTATGTGGATAGAGCCAGGCAGATATTCAAATTAGGAAGAGGGTTTGAATTTGAGGATGAGTTTACACATTCTGCTGGTAAAAGGTGGTTTTATTCCAATCTTCAACCGGTCAAGGGAAAGGATGGTGCTGTTGTAGCTGTTCAGGCCATCTCTTACGACATCACCGAGCGCAAAGAGGCCGAACACGCATTGCGGGAAAGCGAAGAAAGATACCGGACCATATTTGAAACTGTTCCAGCTTCGATAATTGTACTGGACAAAGATGGGCAAATAATCGATATCAATCCCAATCATGTAGCCCGGGTAGCCAAAAACAGAGTTGCTAAAGAAGATTTCATCGGGAAGGATATTGTGACGCATCCGACTGTTGTAAATGCCGGTCTCACTGAAAGCTACAAAGGGCTTCTTGCAGGGGAATCTTTTGAAGAACAAAATGTGTATTTCCCAACTTTATTGGCTGGCGTTGACGGATATTTTAATGTGAAGGGAGTGCCTGTCTGCAAAAACGGGGATGTGATCGGGGCAATCGTAATCCACGAGGATATCACTGAGTACAGGAAAGCAGAGGAAAAACTGCGCAAACGCAATGAAGAACTTACTGCACTGAATGCTATCTCCGAAACGATTGCCCATTCGGCCAATCTGGATGAGATACTCAGCAACACGATGGACATGGTTCTGAAGATACTGGATATAAAGACCGGATGCATCTATTTAAAGGATAAAAACGGGGAATACCTGCAATTGAGTATCTATCGGGGAATCAGTGACGACTTGGTGCAGGAACTCTCATCTATTAGAGTTGGCGATAATACGGTGGGCAAAGCAGCCCAAACTGGCGAGCCCCTGTACATCAAGTCACTGTCTGATGCTATTGAAAAGATGACTGAAAAGGCTAAGGAGAACGCACTGCGGCAGGAACTTGAATCGGGAATGTTTGTTCCTCTCAAGACAAAATTCGGCATATATGGCGTAATGACTGCATATACCAGTAAAAACCGTACCTTCACATCTGAAGAAAGGAAGCTTTTGCTTACAATTGGGCACCAGATTGGAACCGCTATCGAAAGTGCGGGGCTGATGGAAGATGCCTCACGCACCAGAGCGCTGGAGGAAATCGAAGAACTGAGAGCAGCCCTCCTGGCAAATGTTTCTCACGAATTACGCACTCCTCTGACGTGTATCAAAGGCCTTGCGAGCAGCCTGATTCAGCCGGATATCATATGGGATGAAGAAATTCAAAAGGATTTCCTTGAGACCATTAACAAGGAAGCAGATAAACTCACAATCATAATCAGCGATTTGCTGAATATGTCGCAGTTGGAATCAGGCAGAATGGAGTTATATAAAGTCAAAACCACAGTGCTCTCTATTCTGGACCAGATCAAGGAACAAGTGAGGACTCATTTGAATAACCATCAGTTCGTCGCCAGCATCTCACCGGACATGCCAGAAGTTTATGCCGATGAAGTGCGCATCGGTGAGGTTATCATAAACCTGATAGCGAATGCTGCTGCCTATTCTGATGAGGGAACTTCAATTACCGTGGAAGCCGGAGAAATCGATGGCGAGGTGGTGGTTAGTGTTATTGACGAAGGGATAGGTATTCCTGAAGAAGATATATTGAATGTTTTTGACCGGTTCAGCAGACTGGAAAACGGGGCAAAGAGGAGAAGGTCCGGGACCGGACTTGGCCTTTCAATTTGCCGGGGAATCATTGAAAAGCATGGATGCAGAATCTGGGCAGAGAGCGAAGTAGGCAAAGGCTCTAAATTCAGTTTCAGCCTGCCAAATGGGGCTGTGCCCGCTGAAAAGGGATGAAGGGGACATCTCTCCTGTACGGGCGATTCGTGAATCGCCCGTACAATATCAAAGGGTTGATCAGAAATTTCTGAAGTCGGGAAAGGAGGAGTCAAATGGCATCCATTTATTTCACTGGAACGTACCCTCCCATAATGTGTGGAATAGCTACTTATACCAACTATCTAACCCGTGAAAGTCCTCCCGGACAATGGGGCGCACTATCCTTCGACCTTGAAAAATACGGAGCGCCTCTTACCAACGGTCCGGCGTCAGCAACGGAACCCGTGTGGTACGGCATTGCAGGGCACCGCGATTTCTGTGCCAGTGACATCTTGACAGGGCTTACGGAATTGAGAGCATACAGATCAGATTCTGTCCTCTGGTTTCAGCATGAAACAGCTATATGGGCAAATCCCCGCAAATTCGTTGCCATGCTCAAATGGCTGGATATGCCCAAAGTAGTATCTTTCCATACTCTCCATTTCCAGAGCAGTGAGACCCCCAGTGGGCTCTGTGGATACCAGTACGATCTGTTACAAAACCTGTTGCCTTATGTGGATGCCATCACTGTGTTCAGTTACGGCGTTTACTGGGCAGTCATCTCCGCATTCCCCGAATACTGCACCAAAGTATATGTAATTAAACATGGCATCCATTCTTATCCGGCGATATGCAGTCTGAGCCGGGAAGAAGCCAAAGAGAAACTGTATGATTTCCTGATGTGTGAATCGGGACTCGATACGGAAGCAAAAGAAGTTTTGCGTCAACAACAGATATTCTCCGATCCCGATACCGTCATCCTCGGGCAAACCGGATTCCTTTGCCCGCTGAAGCAATCGGAATCTCTTTATATCGTCCGTGAAAATCTTCAAAGAATGCTGCCCCACAAGCGAATAGTCGCGGTGCGTATTGGAAGTGCCAGAGAAAAATCGCATACAGCTTATGCCAAACATCTCCGTTCTGAATTCAATGATCCGAACGCATTCTTGCTGGACACCTGGTTGCCGGATAGCGTATTGCCGCTGGCACAGAGAGCATTCGATATCAACTTCTACTGGCCTGCTGACTGTACGCAAAGCGGGATCTTGGCCCACGCTCTGGGTGCCGGCGCGATCATTGCCGGGCGCGATATGGAAGGAGTGGGGGAAACGTTGCGTGGCGCCGGTGAGATAGTGGATACCGACATCGACAGACTCACGATGAAAATCAGGGACGTTATTCTCAATCCTGAGCTTGCCAGGCAGATCGAGATGCAAGTTAGTGACTATGCCAGCGAGTTTTCATGGAAGAACCAGGCCAGCAGACACTACAAGCTGGCTGAAACGATAATCGCTGGTGTGCAGGTCAGAGAGAAAGCATGCGAACCTCCTGAAACAGACCCGCTGGTTGCATTGGTAACCGGCAGTTCGAACGTAGAAATATCGGCTGATCCTGTTGCTTTTAAACAGTTGTTGCACAATATTCAAAACAAAAAGAAATCTGGAAATGTAGCCCGGATTCATAGCACCCGGAAGGGGCCTCGCGGAGTTATTTGAACCCTCTGCTTTTATGACAGCAGATATGTTATGCTAAAACAAAATGAAGGACAGCGTTATCTCTGGAGAGAGGAGGGGGCGAGTTTTGAACTCGCCCCTTTAAACATAACGAATCTCAGCAATGGGCGATACTTCCAAAAATCACAAGACAAAGCAAGCAAAGCTTCGTGTGGAAACGGAGGCTTGCTTTGTAGAAGCCATAAAAGAACCTATGGCTCAGGCATTGCACACTGGAGAAAGGGATATTGTAGTTGGTATCCCTTTTTACAACGAAACCGATAGTGTTGCACATGTGGTCGAAACTGCCAGACAGGGGCTGAAGAACTTCTACCCAAATGCAAAATCAGTCATAGTAGCTGCCGGAGCACCTGCTGGGGGTGAAGCACTCAAAGCGATCAATGCTCTCCCGGAAGATAGCAGGATACCTCGGATAGCCTTCCTTCTGAACGATGATCGAATAAACGGCAAGGGGTGGGGCATACGGGCCATAACTGAAATTGCCAGTGCCCTCGGTGCGGACCTGATTTTGCTGGGAGCCGATCTTAAAAGTCGCAAACGATACGGAGAAATAGAAGGTCTGGCACCTGACTGGATACCCCTCCTGCTCGAACCCATCAAGAGAGGAGAAGCTGATATAGTATTCTCCCGATTCAATCGCCATCCGCTGGAAGATCCGATCTCCGTTTTGCTGACTTACCCTTTACTCACTGCAATTTATAGACATCCGATCCACCGTTCCATAGGAGCGCAATGGGGAATCTCTCACGAGCTTGCTCGTCATTATTTGAAAGACCCTGCCCATCTGTGGACTGACGAAGTCTCCGAATATGGAATAGACTGTTCAATTGCCATCGGAGCCATTATCAACAACGCCAGAATCTGCGAGGCGAACATGGGCATTACGTTTGATCACACCTCGGCGGCAAAAAGTGAACTGATACTCCGTCAGGTAGCGAACATTTTGCTTACCAGGATCGCGGCGGATAAAGACTGGTGGCGAGAAAGCTCCCTTACCCATTACTTTCCCCTCGTTAAGCCTCTGGCAACTTTTGGAATCAGAAAACCATACCAGCCCGAGGATGTTGAAATAGATCCCAAAAAGGCGATAACCAAATACAAAAATGGCTTCAATAAATTCCATTCACTTTACAAAGGAGTTTTTCCCCCGGAAACCTACCAGCAACTAGAGAGATTGACCGAATCAGAGGATACCAGCTTTAATTTCAATGGGGATTTGTGGGCCCGAGTAATTTATGGTCTGGTGCTGGCTTACACTTTTGGGCAGCGTTTCACCAAAGGCGACTTGATAGATTCACTCATTCCGTTGTTCAACGGATTCATGGCTAATTTTGTTATACAGATATATTCCATGCAAAGAGATCTGGAGCATCTGCCACAGGAAAAAAGGAAACGCCTGCTATCATTGGAATCCGAAAGAAAACTGGAAGAACTGGCAGATGATTTCCAGCGCCGCAAATCGGATTTTCTTGCTACCTGGAAACTAACGGCAGAAATATTCGAGTCACCAGTACCCCAGATCACTTATCGCGAGTTTATTCCCGGAGTTCCGCTGGTGGTTCCCACTGAACTAACCTCGTCGGAAGGTGAACTGGTTCGGGCCAATGATATTTACAACAGAATCTTCACCAGTCAAAAAGAGGACTTTGACCGCTTTATCTATGAACGATTGAAAGTTCCACCGGAAGCCAGTTCCATGGAGATATCCCTGTCCATAAGAAATTTCATGAAATCTGTAGAGGAGGAAATCCTTCCCGGGATAGACCTTTCCACCCTGAATGGCACGCAGGAAATTGTAGCTATTGTCTTCCGTCACTTCTCGCAAAGGCAAGGATTCTCCCTGATTCCTGAAATGGCCTCGCAGTTCCTATCCCATTACCCTCCGCTCAATCTTATCACCAAGCTGAATTGCTCCACACTCGATGAACTGCTTAGTAGTCACGATCCTCTGGATATGCTTGCCCTGACTAACTGGGCTGAAGACCGGGACTATATCCGAAATCTGTGGCATATCATAGCTGAGGAGCTTCGCTCAGAGCACTTTGCGCTCCAGCCAATGAAGCCTCTTGTAGTACGCCATCAAGATTTCCCATCGCTGGTGGAGATGAAGGATTCCTCTGCTGTGGACAAACTCACCTCGCGGGTGGTGGTCAGCAATCTTCACAAAGGCATGGGGGGGGAATTTCCCAGGTTACGCTATCTGACCACCATTGCCAAGAATATCGTCGAGGCCGAAAAGTTCAGTGAGGTCTGGGAGAGATTCGCGGCAGGGAGAAAGGATTTTGGTCGAAAAGTGATCGATTCACTGCGTGGCCACTGGGGAAGGGATCCTCTGTCGGCGCACAATATATTCGAAGATGGTCACCATCGCATATTAACGGAGCGTATGAAGAATATAGCCGAGCAGGTTGCTAGCGATGAAAAGGCAGGGGGCAAATCCAGTGCAAGCAGATACCAGCATCTCAAGGAACTGGCCGAATGCTACCATCTGGCGCTGATCCTCCCCGACGGGGAATTCGTTACCTGTTCGGCCTGGTCCTGGGCAAGTTACAGCTTTCGGGGCGGAAAGAAATCACCACCCCCGTTGTCGGCACACGTGGAAAGGGACTGGGCATCACGGGAATTCCTGGTTGAATATTACAAAGCCATCGGAGGAACTGAGGAGGAAGTCAAGGAGAAGATTTTTGAATTGATTGAACAGGGCAGGGAATGGGAAAATCTGGCTCCCCTTCTCCTTGAGACAGAGAAAGGGGCAGAACAGGTCTTACCTTATGATGCTGCCATTGCCACGCCGGAGCAGCCCCCGGCAAAGGAGCTAAAACGATTTGCGGGCAACCCCATACTTAAGCCTATTAAGGAGCATTTCTGGGAATCCAAATATGTGCTGAATGCAGGTATTATCAAGCTGAACGGGAAGATATACCTGGCTTATCGAGCCTTCGGAGATGATGAAATATCCAGGGTGGGGCTGGCGGTGAGCGAAGACGGAATGAACTTCACCGAGCGGCTGGATGAACCGATCTTCGAGCCAAAAACACCCGGTGAAAAAATGGGGTGCGAAGATCCCAGGCTTACGCTGATCGATGATAGGATTTACATGGCTTACACTGCCTACGATGGACTTGTTGCCCAGATTGCCCTCGCTTCGATTAAACCGAAGGATTTCCTGAACTATCGATGGTCAGGCTGGCAACGACACGGGCTGGTCTTCCCCGGATTCGATGATAAAGATGCTGCCATTTTCCCGGAGAAGTTCGATGGGAAATTCGCCATGCTGCATCGTGTGGACCCGCACATGTGGATTACCTTTTCCCCTCACGTGCGCTGCCCCTGGCCCCGACGGGAACACAAGATACTGGCTGGAACTTCCACCGGGATGATGTGGGACGGGCGGAAAATCGGCGCCGGTGCTCAGCCGCTGAAGACCAAATACGGCTGGCTGCTGATTACTCATGGGGTCGATTATGCCCACGTTTACAGATTGGGGGTTATGCTGCTTGATCTGGCCGATCCCTCTAAATTGATCTACCGTTCCCCTAATTATATCCTGGAACCGGCGGAGGATTGGGAACTTGGCTTTGGCGATCAATCGTGGGTGCCCAACGTAGTTTTCACCTGCGGGGCCGTACCTCTGCGCGAAGACCATCTCTTCTTTTTGGATGCCGAAGATGAGTTGCTGATTTACTATGGCGCTTCCGATACATTCATAGGGCTGGCAACTGCCAAAGTCGGGGAGCTGATACCAGAGGAATTCCGCAATGGCAAATGACCCTCTGGTTTTTAGTCATCGTAAATCCTTCTTTTTCAACGGATTATTCTATTGCCCGGCAACATAATTTACACAAAGATGAGAATCATGCTATAATCAAACGTTTAACGAAGTCTGAAAATAACGAGGTAAAAGAAATTGCTAAAGGAAAAGAAGCAGGAAATCATCCAGAAATTCCAGGCCCACGAAGGCGACACTGGCTCCACAGAGGTGCAAATCGCCATCCTCACCGAAAGGATCAACGGTTTGACTGCCCACATGAGGATCAACAAGCATGATTTCGCTACTCAGCGCGGCTTGCTCATGCTGGTAGGCCAGAGGCGGAGGCTCCTGAGGTATCTCCGTGCCAGCAACCATCAAAGCTATAGATCCCTCATCAAAAAACTCAAGATACGAGCGGCCAGCTAGCACTCGTATCGGAGCTTGCTTTAATCGCAAAAAGGTTGTTTAAATGTCAAATAGTTTTAGTATAGAAATTGGTGAGCGCATGCTTACCATCGAAACGGGAAAACTTGCAGGACTGGCAGATGGATCGGTCGTTGTAAGCTATGGGGAAACTGTGGTACTGGTCACTGCCTGTGTTGGCAGTGCTCGCCAGGAAGAGCGGGATTTCCTTCCCCTGACTGTAGATTTTGAAGAAAGGCTTTACGCTGCCGGCAAAATACCGGGCAGCTTTTTCCGCAGAGAAGGACGCCCGGGGCAAAGCGCGACACTGGCCATGCGGCTTACTGATCGTTCCATCCGGCCCCTGTTTCCTAAGGGGTTTCGCCGGGAAGTTCAAATCGTGGCCACCGTGCTTTCGGCTGATCAGGAAAACGATCCTGATATCCTTTTAATCGCAGGAGCCTCGGCTGCGCTGGGAATATCCAGCATACCATTTGAAGGGCCTGTCAGCGCGGTGCGCATGGGCTATATTGATGGGGAGTACGTAGTCAATCCCACATTCAGCCAGCTTGCCGAAAGCAAGCTTGACCTGGTAGTAGCCGGGACCAAAGATGCCGTGGGAATGGTGGAAGCGGGGGCAAGCGAGGTATCAGAAGCCACTATCCTCGAAGCCATCAGAATCGGGCAGGAAATGAATGTCAAAATCATCGAAACTCAAGAGGCGCTTGCCAAAGCTTTTCCACAACCCAAGATAGAATTTGAGCCTCCAGTGACCGATGAAAAGTTGCTGCAAGTGGTGGCTGAAGGTGCAAGAGCGGTATTCCCTGAAGGCCCGACCGGGCTTGATCGCTCTGAACGCGAAAGGCGAATGAGTGAAGCAAAGGATAAGCTGGCGGAGCAATTCGGGGATACATATTCGGCAACGCAAATTGGTGCTGCTGCGGATGCCTGGTTGAAAAAGGAAGTCCGTGCGGTCGTTTTGGATAAAGGGATTCGTGTCAGCGGGCGGGCCCTAAATGAGATTCGCCCCATCTCTTGTAGCGTAGGGATTTTACCTCGCACTCACGGATCGGGCTTGTTTACCCGCGGTCAAACGCAGGTGCTCACCCTTACCACTCTTGGTTCCCTGAGGCAGGAGCAAACCATCGATAGCATAAGCCCGGAGGAAAGCAAGCGATATCTGCATCATTACAATTTCCCCCCATACAGCACCGGGGAGGTGAAACGGCTCGGTACAGGCCGCAGGGAGATCGGGCACGGGGCGCTGGCAGAACGGGCCCTCGTTCCAGTTATACCCAATGACGAGGATTTTCCGTACACCATCAGACTCGTTTCCGAGGTGCTGAGTTCCAACGGGAGCTCATCGATGGCCAGCGTATGCGGCAGTTCACTTTCACTTATGGATGCCGGTGTTCCTATTAAAGCACCGGTGGCTGGAGTGGCTATGGGACTGATCACCGATACTGATGGCAGATTAGCGGTTCTCACCGATATCGAGGGAATCGAGGATTTCTTTGGCGATATGGATTTCAAAGTCGCTGGAACTGCTGCGGGGATTACTGCTTTGCAGATGGACCTGAAACTCAAAGGTATAAGTTATGAAATTATCGAAACCGGACTGAAACAGGCGCTGACAGGGCGGCTCTTCATTCTTGACAAGATGAAAGAGGCCATCGGTGCCAGTCGGTCAGAATTGAGCAAGTATGCCCCCAAGATGACCAGAATATCCGTTGATCCTGATAAGGTTCGCGACGTGATCGGACCCGGCGGCCGTATGATAAGATCCATAACTGAAGAAACCGGCACGACCATCAACATAGAAAATGATGGCACCATCACCATCAGCGCGCCTGATGAGGAAACAGCGCAGAAAGCCATAAATATCATCGAAGGTCTGACTAAAGATCCCCTGGTTGGAGATATCTACACTGGCAAGGTAACCTCAACCACCGGGTTTGGCGCTTTCGTGGAGATACTGCCTGGCAGGGACGGGCTGGTTCACATCAGTGAACTGGAAAACTATAGGGTGGCATCTGTTGAAGATGTGGTTTCTGTTGGCGATGAAATCACGGTTATAGTGATCGGGATCGATCAACAGGGGAAGATAAAGCTTTCACGAAAAGCTCTCCTCAACAACCCGTCTGGCGAACTGCCAAAAGGTAACGAGTCGAGTAATCATCCCCAGCATAGTTCCCCTCCGAGAAGGCCACCTGACAGAAGGCAAGGACCACACAGATAGAGGAAGTCTATGGCAACTCTGAGTGTTCTGGTTCATGGTGCTATGGGGAAAATGGGGCAGGCAGTAATCGATGCTGTTTGCCGCGACCCTGAACTCAAACTTGTTGGAGCAGTGGATGTAAGGGCCTCCCGTGATCTGTTGGTGTTGCCAGATGGTGCAGGCGAAATCCCTCTATCAACCGATGTCGAATCCCTCCTCGCAAGTACCCAGCCTGATGTAATGGTCGATTTTACGCAGCGTGATGCCACCATGCCTGCTGTGAAATTTGCCACCGGGCAGGGTGTAAATTTGGTCATTGGAACTACCGGGCTTTCAGAAGATGAACTGCAGGAGATTGACACACTGTCCCGTCAGCACGATGCAGGAGCAGTGGTAGCGCCCAATTTTTCACTGGGAGCGGTTGTGATGATGCACCTTTCGAAAATAGCCGGCAAATACTTCGATTATGCGGAAATCATCGAAATGCATCATGAGCAGAAACTGGATTCTCCTTCTGGTACTGCGATAGCAACGGCCAGAGGTATGGTAGAAAGCCGGGGCAAAGCGTTCACGTATCCGGTTCCACAGAAAGAAACGCTCAAAGGTGGACGAGGCGCTGAGTTTGAAGGAGTGGCACTGCACAGCGTGCGTTCGCCGGGATACATGGCTCATCAGGAAGTGATCTTGAGTGGGCCGGGACAGACATTGAAAATCCGGCATGACCAGATTAGCCGGGATGCTTTCGGGCCGGGGATTACATTAGCCATAAAAGAAGTGGTAAAATCGAAGGGTCTGTCCTTCGGGCTCGACAAACTATTAGGTTTACAGGAGCAATAGAAATGAGAGACCCATGCGTAGCGATAGTTGGAGTGACCGGCCTTGTGGGGCAGGAATTTCTCCGAATACTAAGACAGCGAAAATTTCCCATGGCTTCCCTCAAATTATTTGCATCGGAGGCGTCAGCGGGTAAAAAGATAACTATAGGCAAGGAAGAATTCGAAATCGAAAAAGCCACGCATGAAGCAGTTGAGAATGTGGATATTGCCCTTTTCTCTGCCGGTTCAGAGATCAGCCGTGATTTTGCTCCGGTGGCAGCCAAAGCCGGAGTAGTGGTGGTCGATAACAGTTCAGCCTGGCGAATGGAACCGGAAATTCCCTTAGTAGTTCCGGAGGTGAATCCGGAAGATCTGGCTAATCATAAGGGCATAATTGCCAATCCCAACTGTTCAACGATCCAGATGGTAGTAGCACTCAATCCGTTACATAAAGTCAATCCTATCAAGCGGATTATCGTGGATACCTACCAGTCAGTTTCCGGTACCGGCAGAGCGGCCATAGAAGAACTTTCTACCCAGACCAAACAAATTCTTAACGGGCAGGATATAATGCCGCATGTCTATCCACATCAAATCGCTTTCAATGTTCTTCCCCACATAGATGTATTCCTGGGCAATGGTTATTCCAAAGAAGAGATGAAAATGGTACAGGAAACGCGAAAGATTATGCATGCCGAAGATTTGCCAATCTCTGCTACTTGCGTCCGGGTTCCGGTATTTGTTTCGCACAGTGAAGCCGTGCATGTGGAATTCTCCAAGCCTATGAGCCCTGAGGAGGCAAGGGATATCCTGAGCAAAGCCCCTGGTATCAAAGTCATGGATGACCTTGACGTCAATATGTATCCTCTTCCAAAAACAGCCGCCGGACGAGATGAAACCATGGTCGGACGAGTGCGTGCCGATCTCTCCCATCCCAATGGGCTGGCGATGTGGGTAGTATCCGATAATTTACGCAAAGGGGCTGCGTTGAATGCAGTGCAGATCGCCGAGGAACTGGTAAAACAGGGGTTACTCCGCCAGGGAGCAAGTGGATGAAAGAATTGGGGCGTCTTCTCACCGCAATGGTGACCCCTTTTGATGAGAGGGGCGAAGTCGATTACGAACAGGCAAAGAAGCTGGCACTGGCTCTGATTGATTCCGGGAGTGATGGGGTAGTGATTGTGGGTACTACCGGCGAGTCTCCGACGCTGACTCACGAAGAGGATATAAAGCTTTTCGCTGCAGTGCGTGAAGCTGTAGGTGATCGAGGTTCCGTTATAGCCGGAACCGGCAGTAACAGCACGTCAGAAGCCCTGATGAAAACCCGTGAGGCAGAAAGGATCGGGGTTGATGCCTGCCTGTTGGTGGTTCCCTATTACAACAAACCAACCCAGGAAGGATTGTACCAGCATTTTAAAACTGTTGCCGAAAGCACCAGTCTGCCCTGCATCCTTTACAATGTGCCGGCACGAACGGTGGTCAACCTTGCTCCGGAGACAACCATTCGGTTGAGCGAAATTGATAACATGATCGGTATAAAGGAAGCCAGCGGCAATCTGGATCAGATCACCAAAATAATCGCCGGGACAGGGGACGAATTCCTGGTCTACAGTGGCAATGATAATGACACACTGCCCATCTTATCAATTGGTGGATATGGGGTTATCAGTGTAGTATCACATCTGGTTGGCAGACAAATTAAGGATATGATAACCAATGCTGTTGAGGGCAGGCCGAGCCAGGCAGCCAGAATCCATCGCGACCTCTTGCCATTGTTTAATGCCATGTTTATGGTCGCCAACCCGATCCCTATAAAATATGCCTTGAATCACGTTGGCTTCCGAGTGGGGTTACCACGCCTGCCGTTAATCCCGCCCGATGAGAAGTCGGCGGATGCCATCGAAGAAGTTCTTGCGAGATATCAAATTGACCTACCTTTGAATCAGTGAACAAGGCGATGGGAATTGGCACACTTGAAAAAAACACATCAGGCCGATATAATCTCATTTAGTTTGAGTGAGATGCATGATCAGTTTGCAGCAGGCAATGGAAACAACAGATAGCCTATGAACAAATCCCCATAGATACACAAACACCTGTCCTCTTCAGGATTTTGATTTGCAAATACCAGATTCTCCAGTGAGGCAAGTTCGCAAGGTTTTCAGCAAATATCCGGAGGGAAGTGAGCTATCAAAGAGGGATAACACTAAACCAAAAACGAGATGAGAGTGATCGCAGGCGAAGCCAAGGGACGTTCCCTTAAGTGCCCTAAAGAACCACAGATACGGCCAACTGCCGATATGGTTCGCGGGGCTATATTTTCAGCGTTGGAATCATCTGCTACCGACTGGTCTCGTACCCTTGATCTCTATGCCGGCACCGGCGCTTTGGGTATCGAAGCCCTGAGCCGGGGCGCGGAAGAAGTTGATTTCGTAGACAGAAATCCCAGATGCTGTTCCGCAATTCGGGACAACCTGAAACATACCGGGTTTCTAGAAAGAGCAAAAGTGTACCGTCTTGAAACAGGCAAAGCTTTGCGCACTCTCAAGAAGCAGTATTCTCTTGTTTTTTTGGATCCGCCATACGCCGACGAAAGTGCCTCAAACATACTGGCGGAAATAGCCAATTCTGATCTGGTGGGAAATCAGACGACCATTGTGATGGAACACTCTCAAAAGATAAAACCGGAAGCACATTACGGCAACTTTACGATGACAAACAATCTTCATCACGGAGATACATACGTTTCCATATTCCAGAGAGAAGGGGAAAAGAATTGAAAGTCGCTCTGTATCCAGGGAGTTTTGATCCCATAACTTATGGGCACCTTGATATCGCTACACGGGCAGCATCGGTCTTTGACGAAGTGGTTATGGGAGTGTTCGATATTCCCCAGAAAAATCTCCTTTTCACCACCGCGGAACGGGTCGATTTAATCGAAAAGACAATCGGAAATGTGCCCAACTTGCGGGTAGAGAGTTACGGTGGCATGACAGTTGATTTTGCCAGGCGACTGGGAGCAAAGGTAATCGTGCGAGGATTGCGGATGAGCCCCGATTTCGAGCGGGAATTTGAGATGGCTTTGATGAATAAAAAGCAGGCCCCGGAAATCGAAGTGCTTTGTATGATGACCAGTGTGCAATATCAGTTTTTGAGTTCCAGTCTCATGAAAGAGGCAGCCCGATTCGGCGGGTATATCGAGGATCTGGTGCCCGAGCATGTGGCCAATGCGTTGAGAGAGAAACTCTTCATCGCCGGAAAATAGAAGAAATTATAATCGAGGAGGAAGAATAAATGGCAATGAAAATCACTGATGAATGTATCGCATGCGGAGCATGCGAGAGCGAATGCCCGGTGGGGGCAATTTCGGAAGGCGATACCCAGTTTGAGATCGACCCGAACAAGTGCGTTGAGTGCGAAGGATACTTTGACGAACCGCAATGTGTTAGTATTTGCCCCAATGACGCTATCGTAAAGGCCTAGTATACCCAAATCAAAATCAAAGGAAAAACCAAAAAGCTGTATTTAGAGCTATTTGCTCAGATCCCCGACGAACCGGGGGTCTGAGGGATAGCTTTCATTTCGAGGAGTCAAAGATGACTCGGAGGTAGTATCGGATTCTCCTAATTCCCCTTTTGTGAAAGGGTGAGTGGTTTGCTTTATCTTAAGATAATCAGAAGCTTGCGGGTTTGCGGAGACGGTAACTGAGACGTCATTCCGGTCTGAGACCGATCTGGAATCTAATCTCCCAATTACTAATGGATTCCCGCATACAGGCCTCGGCGGTATCAGGTTCTAGCGTGCTCTGACTTCCACTTTGTATCCAAGATTGCTCAGATCGCTGATAAGTTTGGCGGGATCTTCGATATCCACCTGCACTATCAAGTCTTTGGATTCCCTCTCAATAGAATCATCCAAGTGGATAGCTTCAATCTGAAGATTACCTTTATTGAGTGTTCCTACAACTTCTTCGATCTTTTGAGTGGTCTCGCAATCGTAAATATGGAGACGAACCCCTGATTTGCCAATTCCCAGAAGCGGGTTCATGATGCGATAAACGAAATCGTTGGTGGTAACTATGCCGACGAGGCGGTTGTTGTTGTCCATTACCGGGAAGGCTCCAACCCCGTGTTCCTGGGCCTGGGCGAGGGCGCTCTCGGCGGTGGCATCCTGAGATATGCTCATCACCGGCTTGGTCATTATTTCACCTACGGTCATCTTAGCCATCAGATTGTTGAGTTCCCATACGCTCAGGCTGGTGGCAGCCGAAGGCGATGCTGCTGCAATTCTTCTGTCGCTCACAATACCCACGAGTTTCCCTTTGTCAACCACCGGCAGGCGGCGGATTTTGTGGACGCTCAAATATTTCTGAGCATCAAAAATGGAGGTTTTGCTGGAAACAGTTATCACGTTGGTGGTCATGAATTCGCGAACGCGCATGGCATCCCCCTTTGCAGATTCGGCTTGCATCATTTTGGCATTTTAGCTTGCCACTGTCAAGTGGGTGAGGGGATTGATGGCTTGCTCCCTTCGAGGCAGGGTGCTAAAATCCTTGAGAAGAGAGGGCTAGTCGAATGCGGCTAGCCCTAAAGGTGTGTTATGAACCTGTCTGGATTACTGGAACTGGTGAGAGAATTTACTGATTACGGGAAGCTGGTTAAGAGGGAATCCAGAAGTGCTGTCATCATCGATTCTGCCAGACCTGCTTTTTTAGCGTCACTCCATTATGATCTCAAATTGCCTGTGCTGGTGATTGTTCGTGATGTTGAAAGGGCGAAGAAACTGGTTGATGATCTGCTTGCCTGGTGTTCATGTGATGTTCCTGTTCGTCTTTTCCCCGAACCAGGTATGCTTCCCTATGAACGGCTGGTTCCTGATTCTTCAGTGCTGAGTCAAAGATTGCGGGTGCTGGGAGATTTGAAGGAAGGGGGCTTGGGATTGCCTCCACTGGTGGTAACCTCGGTTCATGCCTTGAGTCATAAAACCGTGGCTCCTTTCGATTTCACTTCTGCTTACCGAACAGTGCGGGAAGGGGAAAAATTTGATCCGCAGAAGCTGATGACTAAAATGGTGGCTATGGGCTATGAAGTTTGTGAAATGGTGGAAGCCCCGGGCCAGGCGAGCAGGCGGGGTGGGATTGTCGATGTGTTTTCGCCCGGCAATGATCGGCCTGCTCGTATTGAGTTTTTCGGAAATGATGTGGAGAGCATACGCTGTTTCGATCCCGGAACCCAGCGCTCCGTGGAGACGATGGAATCGTTGTTGATCGTGCCAGCTCAGGAGATGCTTTTGCCCAGGCGAGAGGACATCCAAATGGTCTTTGGAGAGCTTGACCTTTCTGGTTGCAGCGATCAGACACGCGACATGATCTACGAAGATGTGGAGTTGTTGCTGAGTGGGCAATGGCGTGAGAAGCTTTGTTTCTATTCGTCCCTGTTCAACCATAGTGCCATAACCGATTATTTCCCGTCAAATTCACTGGTTGTTCTGGATGATCCCGAAGGTATCGCTGCCGAACTGAGCGATATAGACTCGCAGTCGGTGGAGATCAGAGAGGGACTCATCGAGAGAGGGGAACTGCCCCGCAATTTTCCTCGCCCTTATTTTGACTGGCCGGAACTGGAGGAAAAAATAGCCCGGTTCGACCGGGTCTACTCGTTGCCGAATTGGGGTGCTGAGAGTGACGATTCCTCCTTTGGATTTGACGCTTCTCCCGGTTACGGGGGACAGTTATCCCGTTTTATGGAAGATGTGCCGAAATGGCTGGGCGATGGCAATCGGGTTGTCATCGTTTCCCAACAGGCTGAGCGGGTTGCCGAATTGCTTGGCGAGCGGGATATCCTGTCATCTCCAGTATCGCAGATTGAGCATTTGCCGCCGGAGGGTTCACTTACCCTCATTCGAGGTTCCCTCTCTGGCGGGTGGACTCTTGGGAAAACCCTGCTTCTGACCGATTCCGAACTCTTTGGATTCGTCAAAAAACGCCGTCCGCCGTCGGCGCCCCGTTCTCAGCGTGAAGTTTTCATTGCCAATCTTGCTATCGGTGATTATGTGGTTCACGTCGATCACGGGGTAGCCCGGTTCCTGGGTATGACGACGATGCTTGCCGAGGGCAAGGAACGGGAATACCTGGTTCTGGAATATGCCGATGACGGCAAACTGTATGTCCCCTCAGATCAGGTCGACCGGGTGGCTCGGTACGTGGGTTCCAGGGGCTATTCCCCTTCCCTCAGCAAGTTGAATACACAGGAATGGGCCCGGACCAAGGAGCGGGTGAGAAAGGCCACAGTGGAGATGGCAGAGGAACTTCTTTGCTTGTATGCATCACGGCAGGTATCCCACGGGATTGCCTTTACCGCGGATACCCTGTGGGAACAGGAACTGGCGGCTGCTTTCCCTTACGAAGAAACTCCTGATCAGATGGAAACGATCCGGAATGTGAAGCGGGATATGCAAAACCCGCTGCCTATGGATCGGCTGGTTTGCGGTGATGTAGGCTATGGCAAAACCGAGGTGGCGGTTCGGGCGGCTTTTAAGGCAGTGAATAATGGGATGCAGGTTGCTGTGCTGGTTCCTACCACTGTGCTGGCCCAGCAACATTTCGCTACCTTCGCCGAGCGGCTGTCTGCATTTCCGGTGAGAATAGAGGCGTTGAGTCGCTTTCGTTCGCCAAAAGAACAGCAGCAGGTGCTGGAAGGACTGGGCAACGGCTTGGTGGATATCTGCATTGGGACGCACCGTTTGATTCAGAATGATGTGGTGTTCCAAAATTTGGGGCTGGTCATAATCGATGAGGAACAAAAATTCGGAGTAGCGCACAAAGAGCGTCTCAAGAAACTGAGGAGCGAAGTTGATGTGCTCACGCTGAGTGCTACTCCTATTCCTCGAAGTTTGCACATGTCGCTCATCGGGGTTCGGGATATGAGCACCATCGAGACAGCGCCGGAGGATCGCCTGCCGATCAAAACATATGTGGCGGAGTATAATGACGAGCTTGTTCGGGAGGCGGTTTTGAGGGAGCTCGATCGAAGCGGGCAGGTCTTCTTCGTGCATAATCGGGTGCAGACTATCGATGCTGTTGCCTGGCGGTTGAAGAATCTGGTGCCGGAAGCGCGGATTGCGGTGGGTCATGGGCAGATGAAGGAGGAATCGCTGGAGCAGGTGATGATGGATTTCATGAAGGGAAAATCCAATGTGCTGGTATGCACCACGATCATTGAATCGGGACTTGACTTGCCCGGCGCCAATACGCTGATAATCAACCAAGCGGACAGTCTCGGTCTGACCCAGCTTTATCATCTGCGAGGCAGAGTGGGCAGAGGCGATGTGCGGGCTTATGCCTATCTTTTATATGACAAAGGCAAACAGCTTACTGAGCCGGCTCAAAAACGACTGCGAACAATTTTTGAAGCCACCGAACTGGGCGCGGGATTTCGGATTGCCATGAAGGATTTAGAAATCCGGGGGGCTGGAAATATCCTGGGGGCGGAGCAGAGCGGACATA
>Ga0180432_10004538_pt1 | contig 18956 bp, 18 predicted proteins | sample SS_ome_10_FD_132414 | JGI IMG/M metagenome (GOLD analysis project Ga0180432, IMG submission 132414) | Hypersaline lake sediment archaeal communities from the Salton Sea, California, USA - SS_1_MS_2 metaG | ecosystem: Environmental > Aquatic > Non-marine Saline and Alkaline > Hypersaline >...
CGCTAGTGCGGAATTAAAGCCGGGTGAAAGAAAGGTTATTTCAGATGGTACAGAGGGACCTGTTGTGGAAATAATTAAAAAAACAACATCGGCAACCGAACCTACTGAAGCCCCTGAAGATTCTGAAAGTCAGGCATCGAAAGAAACCACTGAAGCTGAAGATACAGGAGAATAATGATGGCGACAATTAGTGCTGCAACGGTCAAAGAGCTCCGTGAAAAGACCGGGGCGGGAATCATGGATTGTAAAAACGCGCTTTCCCAATGTAACGGAGATACGGGCAAGGCGGTCGATTTTTTAAGAAAAAAAGGGTTGGCTACAGCGGCCAAACGCGCCGGAAGGGCCACGACGGAAGGAATCGTCGAGTCTTATATTCATATGGACAGCAAGCTGGGTGTTCTGGTCGAAATTAACTGTGAAACCGATTTTGTTGCAAAAAATGAAGCTTTCAAAGAATTTGCAAAAAATATTGCCATGCATATTACCTCAACAAATCCTGTAGGTATACGGCAAGAAGATGTTCCTAAGAAAACCATCGACAAAGAAAAAGAAATTTACCGTGCACAGGTCCTGGAAATGGGCAAGCCTGAAAAAATAGTAGACAAGATCGTAGAAGGCAAGCTTAACAAATTTTTTAAGGACAACTGCCTGATGAATCAGGCTTATGTTCGTGAGCCTGATATAACCATTGAAGATCTCTTAAAAGATATGATTGCAAAAATCGGCGAAAACATCACAATCAAACGTTTCGCAAGGTTTAAAATAGGTGAGGAATAAACGTTGACAATGCCTCAATTCAAAAGGGTTCTATTGAAACTGAGTGGTGAAGCATTGATGGGTGATCAGAATTTTGGAATAAACCCTGATGTCATAAAATATGTGGCTGAAGAAGTCCACTCAGTATTTGATCTTGGAGTTCAAATAGCCATAGTGGTGGGTGGTGGTAATATTTTCAGAGGGATTGCCGCTGCTTCATATGGTATAGACAGAGTTTCTGCCGACCGCATGGGAATGTTGGCCACGGTGATTAACAGTCTGGCGTTGCAGGATGTTCTGGAAGAAAATGGGATTATGACTCGTGTCCAGAGCGCCATTTCAATGCATGAGGTAGCCGAACCGTTCATCATCCGGAGGGCGATCCGACATCTTGAAAAAGGGCGGGTGGTGATATTTGCAGCCGGTACCGGCAATCCTTATTTTACCACCGATACCGCTGCAGTGCTTAGGGCACAGGAGATACATGCCGATATCCTTTTAAAGGCGACAAAGGTTGACGGCCTTTATGATTCAGATCCGGTTGTCCATAAGAATGCTAAATTTATAAAAAATATCAAATATATGGGGGTCATAGAACAACAACTCCATGTGATGGATATGACAGCCATTTCTCTGGCCATGGATAATAAGCTTCCCCTTGTTGTTTTTAATCTGACAAACAAGGGAAATATAAAAAGAGTAATATGTGGAGAACCGGTGGGAACCCGGATAAGCACTTAGGGGCTTCGCCCAATTGGCCTCCGGCCCATTGGAGCCTGTGCCCCGAAGGCCGGTATTCTCTCCGAGCCGGAGGTCTATATTCCATTCTTCCATACCGGTAGCACAAACAGGTAGCCACTAAAAAAAGTAATTTTAATAGATTGTAGAAATTCTTAGAGCTTTAAATAGGGAGAAATCCATGATTGAATCGATATATCAGGAAACTCGAGAAGGTATGGAAAAGTCGATAGATTCTCTTAAAAATGAATTTAAGAAGGTCCGGACCGGACGAGCTTCCCTGTCCATTCTTGATGATATTCGGGTTGAATACTATGGTACGATGACTCCTCTTAATCAGATGGCATCTCTTTCTATTCCTGAAAGTAGACTTATCACCATACAGCCATGGGATGTTTCCGTAATCAAGGATATAGAAAAGGCCATATTGAAATCCGACTTAGGGTTAACGCCTTCAAACGATGGCAAGCTCATCCGCATTTCCATTCCGCCGCTTAACGAAGAGAGAAGAAAAGAACTTGTCAAAGTCATTTATAAAAAAAGTGAGGAACATCGGGTGGCTGTGCGCAACATTCGGCGTGATTCCAACGAGCTGTTGAAAGGATTGAAAAAGGATGGTGAGATTTCGGAAGATGATGCCTTCAGAGCCCAAGACCAGGTTCAAAAGATAACAGATAAGCATATCAAGCTTATCGATGATGTCTGTAAAGAAAAAGAGAAAGAAATCCTTGAATTCTAATACATCTTCCTCGAGTTACAATGATCTTGATCCCACAAAGTTACCCTTACATGTTGCCGTTATTATGGACGGTAACGGCCGCTGGGCCAAAAAGCGCCTCTTAAATCGGATTCAAGGGCATGAAAAGGGTTCTGAAACGGTTCGAACCATTGTTCGAACCTGCCGCGAAATCGGCATCCCCTATCTGACCCTGTATGCTTTTTCCACTGAAAACTGGCAGCGACCTCAATCCGAAGTCGTTGCTTTGATGGCTCTTCTTAAAAAATTTCTCGAATCGGAAAAAAAAGAGATGGTGGATAACAATATCCGCTTGTATGCCATCGGACAGATAGAACGGTTACCGGAAAGTGTCCGGCAAGCATTACATAACATCATGGCGTTAACAAAAAATAATAACGGCATGACCCTAAATCTGGCATTGAGCTACGGCGGGCGGGCCGAACTTGTTAAGATGGTTAAAGAAATTGCAATAAAAGCCAAGGATGATCGTATCAATCCGGATTCAATAACACCGGAAACTATATCTGAACACCTGTATACCCGTCAAATGCCTGATCCGGATCTTTTGATTAGAACCAGCGGAGAAATGCGCATAAGCAATTTTCTCCTGTGGCAGATAGCCTATTCGGAAATTCATATTACGGATACGTTATGGCCCGATTTTGGGAAGGATGAATTTGTGCAAATCCTGAAAGATTATCAGCAGCGCGAACGGAGGTTCGGTAAAGTCTGAAAATTAAACTTCGAAGCGTGGCCCGGCCGACCATTGCAAGCTCGCCCGCCAGCTGAACCTGCCCGGCATTCGACGGAAGCACAGGCGATGGCGGACGGAACAGTCGGAGTAAAAATGATGGGTTTTAAGGAGTTTTTTTACAATTAACATGCATTTGAAACGATGGATTACAGCTTTTGTGGCCATTCCTTTTCTTATGTTGCTGATCGGCAGCGGAGGGCTATTGATGTTTTCTATGTTTATCGGTGCCGTATGTCTCATAGCCCTTTGGGAATTTTTTCATATTTTACTTGGCAAAACCAACCCCTTGAATCCATTTTGCTTTAAGATTTTGGCGTTCATCATAGCGCCGGCGATTATATGGGCTGCATATATGAATTCATTCAAAATTATTTTAGGCCTTATTGCTTTAAATCTAATTGTTTCTGCCCTGATCTCTCTTCCCAAATTTAAATCTAATGCATCCGTATCGGAAATTGTTTTAAAACAGCTTCTGGGAATAGTATATATACCTGTATTTCTATCGTATCTTATTTTTATCCGGAATGGTGATGATGGTGTCTCCTGGATTTTTTTCCTGTTAATCGTGGTTTTTCTGGGTGATACGGGCGCATTCTATATCGGATCTTATTTGGGGCGTCATAAGCTTTGCCCTGCCGTAAGTCCGAACAAAACCATAGAAGGCGCTGTTAGCGGACTTGCCGTCAATGTGTGCGCGGGTGCTTTGTTTAAAATCTTTTTTCTTCCGCTGTTGCAGTGGAACTTAAGTATCCTTTTTTTCCTTTGCATCGGTGTTGCAGGACAGGTGGGTGATCTGTTTGAATCTAAACTTAAAAGAGTCGCCAATATAAAAGATTCCGGTGTATTCCTTCCCGGTCACGGTGGATTTCTGGATCGGATTGATGCGTTACTTTTTGCAGCCCCGGTCGCTTACTTTTTCATAGAATACATATTATAAAATGAAAAATCTTTCCATACTTGGATCCACAGGATCCATTGGGCGCAATGCACTTGAAATTGTAGCCATGTTTCCCGAACGATTTACCGTAAAGGCGCTTGCAGCCAAAGACAATATAAGTTTATTGGCCGGTCAGGTAGAAAAATTCAGCCCCGACATCGCCGTGGTTTTTGATGAAACCCGTGCTGTTGAATTGAAACACCTGATTCCGTCGGGATCAAGGGTTGAAATTATGTATGGACAAGACGGTTACAGGTCTGCGGCGACCTATGATTCTGTTGATATGGTTGTTACCGCTGTTGTGGGAGCGGCCGGACTGATACCGACCCTCGCTGCCATAGAGGCGGGAAAAAACATTGCCCTGGCAAATAAGGAAACCCTTGTAATGGCCGGCGAGATGGTTATAAAAATGGCGGCACGAAATCGTGTAAAGATAATTCCAATAGATAGTGAGCACAGCGCAATTTTTCAATGCATTGCAGGCAATCGCAAACAGGATCTGGATAAAATCCTACTCACCGCTTCCGGCGGTCCGTTTTTGAACCGGCCGGAAAACGAATTTGTGAAAATTAAGCCCCGGGATGCACTCAACCATCCAACCTGGCAGATGGGGAAAAAGGTAAGCATCGATTCAGCGACCCTAATGAACAAGGGGCTAGAAGTTATAGAAGCAAAATGTCTGTTTGGTATTTCTCAGGAAATGATTGAAGTTCTGATCCACCCGCAAAGTGTGATTCATTCCATGGTTTCTTTTAAAGATGGAGCGGTAATGGCCCAGCTTGGAATTCCGGATATGAAGGGGGCAATTGCCTACGCCCTGTCGTATCCTGAACGTCTTGCACTGGAACAGCCGCTGCCTGATTTTGCCGGGATCGGATCGCTTACCTTCGAACAGCCCGATTTAAATAAGTTTCCATGCCTTGATCTGGCGTACCAGGCCTGCCAAGCCGGAGAGACGCTGCCGGCGGTGTTAAATGCCGCAAACGAGATGGCCGTTCAGGCTTTTTTGAAGCAGCGTGTCCCATTTGTTAAAATACCTGAGGTTATCGGAAAAACAATGGAGAGCCACACAGTGGTGACAAACCCGGCCTTTGATGATATTATAGAATCTGACAGATGGGCCCGGGAGCAGGCCCGAAATTTAATCGATATGATGTAATTTTACAATCATTTTTCAGCAGGAACTATTACGGTAATGAGCGTTAATATATTTGCCTTAGTCATCGTTTTGGGCGTACTGATATTTTTTCATGAGCTGGGACATTTCCTGGTCGCCAGATTATTCGGCGTAGGGGTCGAAAAATTTTCACTCGGTTTTGGACCCAGATTAATCGGTAAAAAGATCGGCATTACCGATTATATCATTTCCGCCATACCTTTAGGCGGATATGTTAAAATGGTTGGCGAGCAACCCGATGCCGAGTTAGATCCCACCGACATTCCGATCTCATTTACCCACAAAAATGTCTGGAAAAGAATTCTCATCGTTGCGGCCGGTCCTTTTTTTAATTTCCTTCTGGCCGTAATCATTTTCTTTGGCATTTTTCAAATTTCCGGCATGTTTATCTTGCAGCCTTCCATAGGAGAGGTGCAGGAAGATACGCCCGCATCCCGGGGAGGTCTGGAAAAAGACGACCTGATCACATCCATAAACGGCGTTGAAATATCCACTTGGGAGGAAATGGCGGATATTATTACGGGAAGCAAAGGCCGGCCCCTTTCCATATCCGTGCGCCGCGGTGATTCTACCCGGGTTGTAAATATTACGCCGGAAATCAAAACATTTAAAAATATATTTAACGAAGATGTAGAACGACATGTCATCGGAATCACCGCATCTGGTAACGGGTTTTCAAAAGATTTGAATGTGTTTCAGTCCCTTTCGCAAAGCATTATACAAACCTATAATATCACCGTCCTGACCATAAAGGGTGTGATTAAGCTTTTGCAGGGGACTATTTCACCAAAAACGCTGAGCGGGCCGATCATGATCGCTCAGATGGCCGGGGAGCAGGCCAGAGAAGGGGCGACCAATTTGATCTTTTTCATTGCACTGATCAGCATAAACCTTGCCATTCTCAATTTTCTTCCCATTCCGGTTCTGGACGGCGGCCATCTTCTTTTCTTTTTTATTGAGGCGGTCACGGGAAGTCCGGTAAGTATAAGGGTACGAGAGATTGCCCAGCAGGCCGGTATATTTGTGTTGATACTGCTGATGATATATGTGTTTTATAACGATATTGCGCGGGTCTTTTTTAGTTAGTTTTCGTTCGGGCACTCGTGAGTTTCCATCCGGAAACGGCCCTTTTCTGGAATCACGGGTTTACGAGCTGGAATAGTGTAATTTTTTAAAAACTTGACATAAATTTTAAGATCTTTCCTTATACAGACGTCTGGTGGATGCAATTCGACGATGGCATATCGACTTGAGATAGCCCTAAAATCTGACCTGTTTGATGCTGAAGGGAACGGAATTCGCAAGAAGGCAAAGAATTATTTCGGGATTGACCTGGACAGCATTCGTTGCATTCATATCGTCACCATTGACGCTCATCTTTCCGAAGATCAGCTGAAAACCATCCAAAGAGAAATTTTTACCAATCCGGTGACACAGATCTCCTCCTTCGATCCCCTTGATTTGGAATTTGACTGGACCATCTGGGTTGGTTACCGGCCGGGCGTTAGAGATAATCCCGGAAGTACCGCTCTTGAGGCGGTGGAAGATATTCTGGGGATAACGTTCGGGCCGGGTCAAGCGATCTACACTTCCAAGCGGTATTGTCTGAAAGGCAAGGGCCTGACCGAGGAAGATACGGACAAGATTGCTGCCGAACTTCTTGCCAATGATATCATCCAGCAGTGGAAAATTTTTCCGGCCGACAAATGGAATCCTGCCCAAGGAACCGGCATCATCATTCCCAAAGTCATACTTGACCATATACCCACGGTGTCAACACTATCGGTAGACAGTGACTCGGGCTTAAAAAAGATTAGTGACAAACGGGGCCTGGCATTGAACCCTGCGGATATACCGTTCATAAGGTCCTATTTTTTGGATGCCGAGGTGAAAGCCTCACGGGCGTCCGCGGACCTTTCAGATCCAACGGATATTGAACTTGAATATATTTCCCAGGCCAGAAGCGATCATTGTAACCATAATACATTTCGAGGGTTATTCCGTTATTTGGATCTTGAAACCGGTGAGACCGAGGTTGTGGATAATTTATTTAAAACCTGCATCGAGACGCCGACGCTGACTCTGAAGGATAAAAATCCCTGGGTGGTATCGGTTTTGTGGGATAATGCCGGTGTGGGAAGATTTGACAGCAACCATTACTACGTCATTACCGGAGAAACACACAATTCTCCATCCAATATGGAGGCATACGGCGGAGCCATTACCGGAATTGTCGGGGTTTACCGTGATCCTTTAGGAACCGGCAAAGGGTCGAAGCTGGTCATGGGCAGCTATGGCTATTGTGTCGGACCCAGGGATTATAACGGGGCCCTTAAGCCGCGCCTTCATCCCAGACGCCTTCTGGATGGGGTTATTGAAGGGGTAAGAGACGGCGGTAACAAAAGCGGAATTCCCACGACCTTCGGCCAGGTACTTTTTCATCCCGGATATATGGGAAAGTGTCTCGTCTTTGTAACGGCGCTGGGAATTATGCCGGCTTTTATCGGGGAAGAACCGTCGGAAACAAAGAAAACATCTCCCGGAGAACTGATTATCATGTGCGGCGGCAGGGTCGGAAAAGACGGAATTCACGGCGTTACCGCTTCGTCAGAGACGTTTTCCGAGCATACCCCTGCCGGTCATGTCCAGATCGGTGATCCCTATACCCAAAAAAAAATGCACGATTTTCTTTTAGAAGCCAGGGATCAGGGACTGATAAGATTTATTACGGATAACGGCGGGGGAGGACTCTCATCATCGGTGGGCGAATCGGCCCGATTTAGCAACGGGTGTGAGGTCCAACTTGAAAAAGTTCCCTTAAAATATCAAGGGCTTGATCAGTGGGAAATATGGGTTTCCGAATCCCAGGAACGAATGACCGTGGCGGTTGATCCGGCGCATCTTGAACGTTTTATGGAGCTATCCGGAATGCATGCCGTCGAAAGCACGGTCATCGGCCGTTACACCGATACGGGCAAACTTCATATCACCTATAACGGCCGGACCTGTGCTTACATAGATATGGATTTTTTAACGTCGGGTTTCCCCCAGTGGGAATTTGATGCACAATGGCAAACACCGAAAAGACGGGGGTTGTATGAGCCGGTTCTTAAAGAACCCCGTGACTATGAAGCGTTACTTAAAAATCTGCTTTCACGCCCCAATATCTGCTCCAAGGAATGGATAAGCAGGCAGTATGATCATGAAGTGCAGGGGTCCAGCGTGATTAAGCCTCTCGTGGGTGTGAATCGTGATGTTAATAGTGACGCGGTGGTCATTCGGCCAGTAATCGACTCTAAAAAGGGGCTTGTATTTTCCCAGGCGTTGCTGCCCGCCTATTCGGCCATCGATGCCTATCACATGACCAGCTGTACAATTGATGAGGCGGTGCGCAGACTCCTGGCGGTGGGTGCAAGTTTTGACCATATCGGCGGCGTGGATAATTTCTGCTGGCCCAGCATTCAATTTCATCCTCAAAATAACCCGGACGGCAAATTCAAAGCGGCACAGCTTGTGCGGTCTTGCCGGGCATTGCGTGACATCTGTCTGGCATATGAAATACCGCTTCTCTCCGGCAAGGACAGTATGTACGTTGACGGCCATCTGACCGGGCCATACGGCGAAACCCACAAAGTATCCGCATTGGAGACCCTTCAGTTTTCCGCAACGTCCGTAATCGATGATGTCGCAAAATGTGTCACCATGGACGGCAAAATGCCCGGAGACCTGGTTTATATACTGGGGACCACGCGAAACGAACTCGGCGGATCCGAATATTACGAGCATTTGGGGTACGTGGGGCGGAATGTGCCTCATGTTTTTCCGAAAGAGTTCACCGATCTTTACCGGGCGTTGGGCCATGCCGTTGACAAAGAACAGGTGGCCTCTGTTCACGGTATATATCGTGGCGGTCTGGGGGTACACCTTGCCATGGTGGCCATGGGCGGAAATCTCGGGATAACGGTGGATCTGGGTCTTGTTCCCTCTGATCCGCTGGATCGTAATGATATTATTTTGTTCTCGGAATCTGCCGGCCGCTTCATTTTAACTATCGATACTGAAAACCGAAAGATTTTTGAAGAAATTTTTAACGGGCTCCCTTGCACCTGTATCGGGTCCGTAACCCATGAATCCGACTTCATCATAAAGGGGATTGACGGCAGTTTGCTGATGAACATTCCCGTGCAGGAACTCAAAGACGCTTGGAAAAAGCCCTTTGGAGACCTGATATAAAAAGCAATGGAGAAATTAAATACAGGGTTATTAACCTATCCTAAATTCAGATTCAACATATTTTAATGAAAACTCAAAATGTTGAGGGCTTATAAAAGATGAACGTTGAACATCGAACGTTGAACATCGAATAATGTATTCTACCATTTATATTAAAGACAAAGCTAAGCGTCTTCCACATTCGACGTTCGACGTTAAGCGTTCGATGTTCGATGTTCAAATTATTGCGTCTGAAATTACGACTAAACCTTCATCTAACGTTGAAATTACGTATACATGTCAGGAGTTCTGGAATGAATAACGTTAGGGCCCTTGTCCTTACCGGATACGGCTTGAATTGTGACAATGAAACAGCATATGCTTTAAGACTTGCCGGCTCCGATGCCCACAGGGTCCACATAAACGCGCTTATCCACGGATCCGTGAATGTATCCGATTTTCAGATGATGGTATTCGGAGGAGGGTTCAGCTGGGGAGACGATCACGGTGGAGGTGTGATCCAGGCAGTCCGAATGAAAACAAATCTGGGGGATAAGATTTTGGAGTTCATCGATGCCGGAAATCTGATCATCGGCATATGTAACGGATTCCAAACCCTTGTTAATCTGGGTCTTTTGCCCGGTTTCGACCATGACTACACCCGGCGATCCGTTGCACTTACATTTAATGACTGTGGAAATTTCAGGAATGATTGGGTGACGCTGAAAGTTATTCCCGAATCTCCCTGCATTTTTACCCGTGGAATAGATCGGCTGGAACTTCCCGTAAGGCATGGGGAAGGAAAATTTTATGCCGACCCGCCCATAATCCGTCGTCTAATTGATAATCAACAGGTCGTGCTCCGGTATGCGATGCCAGACGGCAGACCCGCAGACGGCAAATTCCCCTTTAACCCCAACGGATCGCTTTATGATATCGCCGGGATATGTGATCCCAGCGGCCGAATTTTCGGTCTGATGCCCCATCCCGAAGCCTTCAACCACTGGACCAATCATCCCGACTGGACGCGAATCAAGGAAAATAACAAACGCCGGCAAACCAAAACCGAATCCGACCCCACCGTCGGCATACAACTGTTTAAAAACGCGGTAGCATATATTCGCAACAATAGTATAAAATAAATTTATAGCACTATAAAATATTTTAATAGTTCTTCTGTCAAAAATATCGCACTTCAAAACTGAATTACTCAACACTAAAATCCCTAATATTGTGAACCGGTTTCGGGCTAAATCAAAATTAAGCAGTTATATCAAGTAGATATAATTAATATTCGTTTTACCCCCATTGTATGATTTAAAATCTTTTTAAAAATATGTGTTCTGGCACGAAAATTGTATGAAGGAGTTTGGCACATGAGAAAAAAAGCAGGATTCACACTGACAGAGCTTATCATCGTTATTGCTGTATTGGGGTTATTGGCTGCCGTGGGCGTACCGAGTTATTTAAGGTACCTGCCGAAATATCGATTGAGAAGCGCGGCGCGTGATCTGTATTCAAACCTGCAGCTGGCAAAAATGGCGGCCATAAAAACCAATCAAAAATGCAGGGTAAATTATCGTGTGAATCCGGATCAGTATACGGTGAGTCTTTTGAACAAAACCGTTCGGTTAAATGATTATGGAAGCGGGGTTAAATTTCATGGTCCGAATAACAGAACATTTGCCGTGGGCATCATAACTTTTAATTCCAGAGGAACCAGTAATGCAGGTTACGCCTATCTGTCAAATTCGGGAAACACCGATTATTACAGAGTCGGTCCGTTGACTTCGGGGGCAATTAAATTGCAAAGATGGAGCAAGGGAGCATGGAAATAAAACTGAAACAACGACATGTTTCATACAATGTGTCAAATCAGGGGTTTACTCTTGTAGAGCTTCTGATCGGCATGGTCGTAGCTCTGCTGGCCATGGGAGCGATCTATACAACATTTTTGGGTCAGCATAGATCCTATCATGAACAGGAAGAGACCGCTGCCATGCAGCAGAATCTCAGGGCCGCCATGTATTACATGCAAAGAGAAATCCGAATGGCGGGCTGCGATCCCCTGAATACCGGAAATTTTGGGATCACTACAGCACACGCGAATACCATCACTTTTACGGAAGATATCAATAACGGTACTGTAGGCCAGCCGCCGGATGGGGTTCTTCAGGCCGGTGAAAACATTACCTATTCTTGGAACAATGGGAATCTGGTCAGGAGTGTCGGCGGCGGCGGCAATCAGCTTGTAGCCCAAAACATCAATGCCCTGGATTTTGTTTATCTGAACGGGTCTTCAGTTGTGCTGAATCCCGGCGGCGGCAATGTTGCTGCCGGAAGTGAGAATCAAATCAGATCGGTAGAAATCACGGTGGTGGCCCGGACCGGCAGAAGCCTGACACCGACAACAGATAATAACACGTACGTAAATCAGCGGGGGACGACGATTCTGGCGCCGCCCAATGACAACTTAAGCCGAAGACGGTTAACAACAGTGATCAAATGCCGGAATTTAGGCATATAGGATGATACCATGAGAAGGGATAAAACACATATAAGAACCATGGGAATGGGGACTGGAAAGCCGAAAAAAGAGGAGGGGTTCACCCTTTTGGAAGTGATTATTGCCATTTCTATTTTTTCCATAGGTCTGCTTGCCATTGCCGCCATGCAGACGTCAGCCATCCGGGTGAATTCCACCGGCGCTCAGCTTACGGAACTTAACACATGGGGCATGGACAAGCTTGAAGAACTCATAAGCCTTTCCTACACCGACCCCTTGTTAGACCCGGCCGGAAACACTCATCAGGATCCCCCGAATGCCAACGGTTATACGGTCAGCTGGAATATAACCAATAACAGCCCGACACAGAATACCAAGCTCATACAGATAATAGTTACAGGAAAAGGTAAAAGACTCCTGCTTACGAGTGTAAGATCTCAATCACTGTAATTTTTTTAATTATATGAAATGAATTGAGGAAAAAATCATGAAAGACAACACACCGATACGAAATGAAGAGGGTTCTGTTATTGTCCTATCCATGGTTTTGCTGGTTTTTCTCACAATTTTGGGTATATCGGCAACCCGCACCTCATCCATTGAGGTGCAGATCGCTTCAAACGAACGACACGCCGTTCAAAACCAGTATAAAGCGGAGGCGGCAAACCATTATGCACTGGAAATTAGCAAGACATGGATGACTGATAACTTCCTGTCAACCCCTTCGAATCAGGCGTGGGTCGATCCGTCGGTGGTGCCGGCCCTTACTGTAGACATAGACAATGACCTTACTAATGACGCCACCATAGAGGTTCGCTGTATCGAGATCTCGGGCACCCCGATCGCTCTTCTGAGTAATGGCGCCAATAATGTGCCGGTGCAGCAGCATATCGGTCCTCCGCCGGTCGGGTCCGGGTATAGTTTAGGGAATTATGAAATTCGCAGATATGCAATTACCGCAACTTCGATAACCGGAGGAAATCAGATTCAACTCGGTGCATATAAGGTTTTTAATAAATTTAATTAATAAAAAAATAATATTGAAAAATCAATATGTTGTTATTTTTCTAAAAAAAGGAGGAGCAGCCATGAAAAGATGCTTCATTATAATATTCGCCCTGGGTTTGATTGTATCACCCCGACTTTGGGCGGATGATACCGACATTTACGGGGCTGCAAGCATCTCAATTGCACCCAACATCCTCATTATTTTTGACACGTCGGGAAGTATGAGCACCGTTGATGTTCCGGGGGAATATTATGACCCGAACACAACCTATTCCGGCTCCTATACAACAAATGCCGTCTATGAGTATGACTGCGGCTGGGGATGCAGCTGGGAATTGTTTGCAAACGACATCAATGACCTGAACTGTCCGGCCGTTAAAACAGCTTTGCAGACATACGGGTATGTAAATGATGCTGAAATCAAGGATTCCGACAGCAACTATGTATGCGGAGGATCCGGTAAGGACCTGCGTCTTGGGAACTTTCGAAACTACGATGAATCCGGAGTCGGCACTCCAAGCAGCAGGCTTTCCGTGGCCAAGGAAGTTATTAAACAAATCATCAACGACACGGATGACGTGCGATTCGGCCTTATGAGATTCCATGATAATCAGGGCGGGTATATCGTTGAAGAATGCGGTGCCGATAAAGCAGATTTAACCAATTCAATAGACCTTTTTACTGCCAGTGGATATACCCCATTGGCAGAGACTTTGGCAGAAGCCGGTCTTTACTTTGCCGGGAAGGGAAGCTGGTATAATGGATCACTCACTTATACCAGCCCCATGCAGTACCGCTGCCAGAAAAACTATATCATCCTGATGACAGACGGTGCCTCCACCAAGGATCTGGATTCAAAACTTACCTCCGGTGCCTATATCAATGGTGATACCATCGGTGATTATGATAATGACGGCAACGATCCGGGGAGTTATTCATCTGATGGTTCAGATTATTTGGACGATGTGGCCGGGTATCTTTATGAAAACGATCTAAATTCTTCCTTGGGAAGTCCCGGAGATTCATTTGAAAAACAGAATATCATCACCTATACCATAGGTTTTCAAACACAGCAGCAGCTTTTACAGGATGCGGCGCTCAATGGCGGAGGGCAGTATTACACGGCAGGAAGTATTTCAGGCCTTACTGCAGCCTTTGAGAACATCATAATGGATATCGCGGATATAAATGCGGTGTTTGTCTCTCCGGTGGTACCGGTCAGCCGTATGAACCGTACTTATGCCGGCAGCTCACTTTACGTGGGTTTTTTCAAGCCCCAGAATGACGGCAGGTGGGCAGGCAATATAAAGAGATACGGACTGGATGAACATGGAAATATCGTGGATGCTAAAGGGGATGAGGCAACACTATCCAATGGTGCCATCAAAGACAATGCCAGATCTTACTGGTCCACTTCGACCGATGGCCCTGAAGTGCTTCTGGGAGGAGTGGGTGGAATCTTACTTGATCAGGCAAGCCGGAATCTTTATACCTACATGGGGTCTGCGGCAAGCCTGATCGATCCAACAAACGAATTTTCAATTTCTAACAATCTGATTACAATCTCTACATTAGACGTTACGACCGGCACGGAAAGAGATAACGTGATCAACGACATACATGGCGCCGCCAGGAGCTGGATACTGGGAGATATTCTCCACTCAAAGCCTTCAGTGGTACATTACGATACCGATGGCAACGGTTCTCTGGACGAGTCTTTTATATTCGCAGGTAACAATGACGGGATCATGCATTGTTTCAAAGACAGTGACGGAAGTGAGGAGTGGGGATTCATCCCAGAGGATCAACTCGCACGGTTGAAACTATTGTCAGATGGAATTACCGACCATGATTATTTTGTGGACGGCCCCCCTGTAGTATATGAAACGACCAGCCCCTACCAGAAAACTCTCTTTTTCGGGGAGCGCCGGGGGGGAACGAACTATTATGCCCTGGATATTACAACGTATAACGCGCCGGAATATCTTTACAAGATAGAGTCGGATTTTCTGGTCAGCAAAGATGGTGACGGTAATGGCAGTGCTGACGGTATAGCCGCAACCCTGGGTCAGTCCTGGTGTCAGCCCACAACACATACGATCAAGACCTCAACGGGGTCCGATGATGTTTTTTTGTTGGGCGGAGGCTATGACATCAACCAGGACCAGGACACTCCGAGCGATCCCGATGACGTGGGAAAGGCCGTCTTTGCCATAAAGATCTCGGATGGGGCAATCAGCAGCCTGAATGTCAACGCCGGATACTACACGGATATGACCCATTGCTTTGTAGATGTTGCGGGATTCGATACCACCGGTAACGACTATACAAACCGGGTTTATGCAGGGGACCTGGGGGGTGGTGTCTTTGCTATAGAAGATGACGATGGAGACGGCACATGGAGCATAAGGAAGCTTTTTTCGGCCTCGGCACATGACGGCGTCCAAAGAAAGATCTTTTATTCCCCGGATGCGGTTGCGGAAACATTCGGAGAGATGATCTTTTTTGGAACCGGAGACCGGGCCGATCCCGAAAAGACAACGGTTGTCAATCGTATCTATGCCGTTGAAAATGACTGGGAAGATCCTGGTACGTTTACCACCATCACCGAATCTGATCTCACTGATCTTACCGACAACCTGATTGCACTTGGTACTGAGCAGGAGAAACTTGACACCCTACAAGCGCTTTCGAATTCAAAAGGCTGGTTTATCAAACTGGAACATCCAGGAGAAAAAGTCACATCGGAGATTACGGTATTTGACAGCGTGGTCTATTTTACCACCTATGAGCCCGAGTCCGGCGGCGGCGGCGGCGGTGATCCGTGTGTGGTTGTTTCCGGCAGAGGTACGGCACGGCTTTATGCGCTGGATTATAAAACCGGAGTGTCGGCTTTCGAATATAGCGAGGCAGGGCATGATCGTTGCATAATTATCGGTACATCCATGGCGTCGGCACCGGTTATTGCCGTGCTTAAAAGCGGGCCGGAGCTCTATATCGGAGTTGAAGGAGGGGTGTACCATCGGAAAGCCGGGTCAGGAAAGGGTCTGAACACCTATTATTGGCGCCAACTTAATGATTAACGGAACAATGATGAACGGGAGGTTTTTATGAATAATACGAATGTTTTCACAAAGACACTTTTTCTCTTGATTGTTACAGGATTGTGCGTATTTTTTTATCCCGATAATACAGATGCAATCTCAAAAAGAAGTATGGGTTTTGATATGAAACCTGTTGAGATTAAAGCAGTTATTTCAGAGATTAATCTAAGAGAAGCATATTTGATCGTAGGAGAAAACAAGATATTTTTAATCGAATTTAAGGTGGGTAGTGAGCGATACAGAACCGCTTTTGTGAACCAAAGGGGAAACACCTCTTATATTAATTCTTTGAGACCTTCTCTATGGCTGGGAAAAACGGTTCTTGTGAGAGGTTTCAAGCTTTCGAACGGAGATATCATAGCCGGAGCAATAAAGAAAATTCCATCCGGTCGTAGGTAAAAAACAGGCGGAGAACAGATTGTTTAGTTCTTGAATCTTAGATATGAGTTTAGCACTCAAAAAAAATCCAAAAATATGACCATGGATCCAGCAGAAAAGTTGCCCAATTGGAGAGTTTTTCTGAATGTCTTTGCTCCGGTCTATTTTTTATCTTTCTCTCTGTTGCGCTGTTATGTGGAAACCGAACTTCTGGCCGGAAAAAGCTTTTTTTCCTATTATGTGGCCCTACATCACACCCTCTGGAATGCCACTACCATTTTGATTATTATTCTGCTGATGAATTTTATTTTAAAAGTTCCTATAAGGCGCTTACTCTGGGTGATGTATGGCATTACGGTAATGGCAATTCCTCTTTTTTACGCAATGGTGGCAGAAGAAAATTTACGACTTGAATATTTAAGAGGATCATTTTCTGAAATTATAAGTTATGTTGCAACATTTTGCTGGACATATTCGAAAAATAGGCCTCTTACCATTGAATTGCTGGTTATCTTCTTTTCCATGTTCGCAGTTGGATACGCGTATACAAAAAGCTTTTCGCGAGCTCTGGCCCTTGCCGTGTCGGTTCACATTGCAGGAAATATTTTTGCAATCCATTGGGTCGGTCCGATACCCTATGCCAAGTCTGTTATTTTATTTAAAACTCAATGGAGCCATCATCAATTTATGTCAGTATTCTGGCTTAGCACGATGACGGCTATGGCCATGCTATTTATCTGGCGTGCAGGATGGTTTGGCGAAATGAAAAAATCCTGGATTTATGCGGCCCTGGCAGCTGTTGCCGTCTGGGTAGTTCAAGCCATCATTTTCAATATTACCGGCTGCTTTAAAAGACCTTTTGATATCCTTTTGTCCGGTCTGCCGGCAGTCACCCTTACCTTTTTATTGGTTAGGTTTTTCTCCTCTGAGCGTGGAATTACTTCCGGTTGGGCCTGGGCCGCCATGAGCATTGTTTTTTTAATTCAACTGGCGGTGATGGGACCCATTTATTTTCACCGCTTGAAGCCGGATCTATCTTTGATGTAATAAAAGTTCGCTCAACTCACTATTGGAATGTTGGAATACTGGAATTTATGAGGCAAAAAAACAATGCCTCAATAAATTATTTTATTTAACATATGTTGTAGAAATTCCGAGATGTTTAATTAGCGGAATACGGAGTTAGGGTTTGACTCGCATGATCTCATACCTCCAATTGTGTCGCAGTGATGCCGCCCTGATCGCTTTCTTTTCATACCTTGTTGGATCGGAACTGGCCGGCGGCTCGGACCTGTATGATGTTATCATTGCCCTTTCAGTTACCCTGATTTCAACAAATTTTATCTACAGCTTCAATTCATGGGCGGACCGGGAAATCGATCGGGTAAGTAAAGCTTACCGACCCATTCCTTGTGGAAAGATAAAACCGGCGCAAGCACTCATCTATTCCCTTGTGCTGCTCATCCTTTCTATTGTTTATCCTTTTTTTGTTTATAAATCCTATGTTACGTTATCACTCTTTCTTCTTCTCCCTGCACTGGGGCTTTTATATTCTGCCAGGCCTATCCGCTTAAGGAGATACATGTTCGCAGCAACGGTTACAATTAGTATGGGATTGATAACGCCCATCATGCTGGGGTATTTTATGAATTCATCAGATACCTGTCTGATTCCTTTTTTTGTGGTTTTGTTCCTGTTTTGTTTAAGCGTTGTTCCGCTCAAGAAGATAGAAGAGGTGGATGAGGACGAAAGGAGTGGGTATCACAACCTGTATTCAAGGTTTGGTATCATGTTTTTAATATGGCCGTTAGGCGGGTTGTTACTGGTTCTTGTATTACTGCTTTTTTGGGCCACGGAATATTTATTAAAGACCTACCTTCTGGTCATAACCATTAGTTCGATGGTTTGTATCCTCCTATTCGGCGTGTTCAGGGAAAAGCTGTATCAATTATATCAAACGATTATTTATATAGTAATCGTTGAAGGGGTTATTTTTTATCTGATATTGATGTTGATAAATTCGTAAAAACCTAAAAAAGCAGAGGTGCTGTTATCGTCGTATAATACAGAGGTTACATGCAAACCATAAGAAAGAAAATGATTGAACTTTTGGAAAAAAGAGAGATGAGTGCCAGAGAGATCTCACAGACCATAAAGATTCGGGAAAAAGAAGTCTATGCGCATCTTTCTCATATTTCTCGTTCTGTAAATGCTCAAAGAAAAAAACTGATTATCATACCTGCCGAGTGTTTGGAATGCAGATTTGTTTTTGAAAAACGAAAGCGGTTCACCCGCCCGAGTCGTTGCCCGCACTGCAAAAGTGAACACATCCGGAATCCAGCGTATCGAATTGACTAACCCGAAATTCTTGTGGTGGTTTTACGGTTGATTGCAGAAAATTTGAAGATATTTTTGCATGGCTTCAATGGCCAATGCGGTTGTTAGCTCTTCAGAACCAAAATAATTTGGCTTTGGATCTATATAAAATACCTGCCTCTTCCAAGAACCGTTAGAAAGTTGTTTTTGAAGTAAGGTATTGATTCCTTTGCCAACCTCAATTCCATAGTAATCCAAATTCATTAATGTATTCAACGCAAGAGCGGTATCTAGCTCATTGCCAAAAGAACCATTTTTTTTTTGCAACACG
>Ga0180432_10004540_pt1 | contig 18952 bp, 19 predicted proteins | sample SS_ome_10_FD_132414 | JGI IMG/M metagenome (GOLD analysis project Ga0180432, IMG submission 132414) | Hypersaline lake sediment archaeal communities from the Salton Sea, California, USA - SS_1_MS_2 metaG | ecosystem: Environmental > Aquatic > Non-marine Saline and Alkaline > Hypersaline >...
GGCGGCCTTCGAGCACGGTTTTGAGGAGTATGGAGTCGACATCCTGATGCGGTATCACAAGATGATCTCCGAGTCAGGCGAAACCTACCTGTGGTATTTCCCAGACGGTTCTCCGGCGACAGTCGAAACCAGTACGAGTCCCGAGGCAGAGCCCACTGACGGCTGGGGCTCGAGTGCGATGCTGTGGGCCTTCATAACCGGTCTCGCGGGCGTCGAGGATCAGGGCAGGGGATTCGACTCTGTTCGGTTGTCTCCACGCTGGTCGGCGGCTGAGGTCACAGACGCACAGGTACAGCTCACCTACGAGAGTTCGGGTAAAGGATTCGGTTATGACTACCGTTGCAGGGGCGACGGCCTAGATCTCGTGGTTGTCAACTCAGGAGCGGATGTCCGGTTCCATATCTTGCTACCACCTGAGACGACAGTCTCATCGGTATCGGTTGACGGTGCGCCCGCGCCATCCCAGACGGTCAAGGTGGAGGCCAGTCATTACGTTGACTTTGCAGCTCCAATCAAAGGGGAGGTGGGCGTTAGAGTCGATTTCGCCTAGTATGCCAACGCCTTAGCTTCCTCGCATGACTATAGCTGAAGCTCTGGCCCGTGTCCGCGTGGTCGAGGTCGTGAAGGACGATCCACTGGTCCTTTACACGGTCGCGGCGGAACTTGCTAGCATGGGTTGTGGTGAAGTCGAGGTTGTGAATGGTCTGACCGCTGAAGATCGCGGATCTAGTGTTTTGAGGATACACTCCAACCTGGCCACCTTGCCAAACGGCGCAAATGTTGATGTGCGGGGTGCGAGCTCGTTCCGCGGTGTGTACCTCGAGCTCGATGCCGATGGCACGGGTCGGCTCGCCGCGTCACACAGTCGTTTCTTGTATTCGTTCCTCACTCATCTCTTACGGGATTTGGCCGATGCGGACGTCGCCTCTGTCTCGGGCGGCAAGTTCTTCAAAGCCACGTTCTCCTGGAACCGACCTACGTATGACTACTTCCTCACTCAGGAAGGGCGAATACAGAAGAACCTGAATCGGGAGACCTATGTACGGCGTCTCGCCGAATCGGGTTTCACGCACCTAGAGGTCAATGGCCTCGCTGCTCCTGCCGGATTCGAGAGCGGTCCGGCCGGCGAAGCCTACCCGATGTTTTACACGTACTGTCCCGCTCTGGACCAGTTCGTTTCGAGTGACCTCAACAAGGGCCTCTACCCCGAAGCACATCTAGAGGCAAACCTCGACTGCCTGAAGAAAAACGCGGATTTGGCGCGCAAGTACGGTTTGATTCCGGGTCTCTTGTGCTTCGAGCCCCGCTCCGTGCCCGACGAGTTCTTTGACCGATTTCCGATGCTTCGGGGTGCCCGCGTGGACCATCCGTTTCGGAGCTTCAAACCTCGCTACAACATGACTATCGCTCATCCGGCGGTGAGGGAACACTACGCGGAGATGGTACGCAAGCTGGTCGAGGCTGTACCGGAGCTGGGGTTCCTTTCGGTGTGGTCGAACGATAGCGGCGCTGGATTCGAGCACACGCAGTCGCTGTACGCGGGTCGAAACGGCGGTGCGTATTTGATCAGAGAATGGAACAACGAAAAGCAGGTTGCCGATGCGGCAGCCGCCAACGCGTTGCGATTTCTTGCAACTCTCCGCGATGCCGGTAGAGAGGGCAACCCGGAATTTCGAGTGTGCACGCGACTCGAGTCATTTTATGGTGAGCACGACCAGATGTGGGTGGGATTGAAAGACGGATTGGACGCTGAAGCCACATCATTAGTCACCCGCGGTTGGGACATTCCCTACTCGCACGCGGCGTATTCCGACTCGAAGGCGTTCGTTGGCGGGACTGTACATCAACAATCGTATGACGCCCGCGAAGCCGAGCTGGCAGCCGAGCTGGATGCGAGAGGATCGCGTGTGCATCTCTACTTCGCTGCCGGACCGAACACGTTGTTTGCTCCACTTATCGGTGTCCCGTATCCTAACCTGACGTACAGTCGCTTGAAGCTGCTGGAAGGGAATGGGGTCGAATATCTGGCGCACGTCGGAGGCACTAACCCGATGAATCAGGTGCCATACAACGTCAACCACGAGTTGCTGCGCGTCTTCCAGTTCGATCCCCAATTGGACCCAGATGTAGCTATTGAACGAATCGCACGCAGATGGGTCGGAGCGCTGTTTGCCAACGAGCTCGTAGATGCATGGGCGGAGTGCGAAAAAGCCATTCTGGCCTTTCCGCATGTTACGCCGCTCTATTCGACATACGGGTTTGTGTGGTATCGGTTGTGGGTACGGCCGCTCGTGCCCAACATCGAAGCAATCCCTGAAGCTGATCGTGCTTACTATCAAGACTTCATGTGCACGACACCTCACAATCCCAACAATGTGGATCTGAGTCGTGATGTTCTCTTTCAGCTCACGAAGGTTGACGAATGCAGGAAGGCGTTGATCAGAATCGACGAGAACGTGTGGAAACCTCTCGATTCCGCAATCGAAATTCTCGAAGGCACCCGAAGGTCCGCGGCGGGGACTCTTGGTGACCACAACGCGATTGAAGAAACGCTCGTCCGGTTGGAGGCACTGCGTTGTTGGTTCGAAACACAGCGTAGTGTGGCGGCATGGATAGTGGGCGTTCGTGGATTCTTGGAATCATCCGACGGGTCCGAGAAAGCGGTGTGCAGGCAACTGCTGGACGAGATGATCGGACGGGAGATCGACAATACCGATCGACTAATCGAGTTGCTGGATTCCGATGTCGAATTCTTGGCGACCACGGATCTGAACGAAACGCCGCTGATGTATGGTCAGAATATGAAGGAGCTGCTCGCGAAGCGCAAAGAACTCATGTTGGCTCATCGTGGTGATGATCCGCATATCGATGCTGCCTACGTCGAAAGGCGAGCTTCTGCAGTCTTCAAACCGCCTGAGTGAACAGTGGAGACGCCAGCTTGACGGCTTGCATATTGGTCGAGGCTGTGTGCATAGCGTGACATTCTGATGCCATGCGATCTTCACACCTCCGTCGTTGGGTGGAGACACAGACCACGCTGAGGCGAAACGCAGGATAGGCGATCGGGTTTGCATGATCGGAGGATTTGACCAATGGCAGTTTTCCAAGGGTGTACGCCCGACGAGACACGGCAGGCAGTCAGACGGTGCTCTGAGGAAGCGGGAGAAGGCGGTGACCACATCCTAGCTCCGTCAGATTATTTCTTTGATACAGATGTGGAGCTGCTGAGAGCATTTGCCGATGAGGCGCGATCGTGCGTCTATGCGTAACCGCGCAACAACCTACCGCCGTACCGCCCTACCGCCCCTCCGCTCCCACCCCTCCCTCTTCTTTCCCAACTTCCTCCCGTCCTACTGGCCCCTCAGCTGGCAACAGCACATACAGCATCCCCGTCCCAATAACCGCCGCCATAGCCGAGGCGCCGAGTATTCCGACCTTGGCTGCAGACAGCAACTCACCGTCGAGTGCCAACCCCGCGATGAACAGCGCCATTGTGAATCCGATGCCCGCCAACATCCCACCTGCCGCGATAGCTCCCCAAGTGACTCCGTGTGGCAATCTGGCAATTCCAATGCGCACGGCGAAAAAGCTCAACAACAACACACCGATCGGTTTCCCAAAGAACAGGCCGACCGCTGCAGCGTGAGCCACCGGACTCGTCAGTCCAGAGATGCCAATAGGCACACCGGCGTTCGCGAGGGCGAAGATCGGCATGATCAAGAACCCCACCCATGGGTGGAGGGATGTGATCAGGTACTCGACGGGCGATACTGTTTCTCTGGCTAGGGTCCTGAACCTAGCAACCTGGCTTGCTCGTTCGGCTTCTTGCGGCCAATCGTCACCCTGCACGATCTCGTTGACGCGCTCCAACACCTTTCTGAATGTGTTTGCGCCGAGGTATTCGCTCGCAGGTGTCATCAACCCGAGTATCACGCCCGCAATAGTCGCGTGAATTCCGGACTCGTGAAAAGCGAACCAGACAAGTCCACCTGCTCCCACATACACCAGGATGCTACGCACACCAACGCGTGCGAGTATATACACGACCGCGATTCCCACGAAGCCGAAGAAAAGTGCAATCCAGTTCAGCGCATCGCTGTAACCAATTGCGATTACCAATATGGCTCCGATGTCATCTGCGATGGCCAATGAGAGCAGCATCACTCTCAATCCTGCCGGCACACGGGGACCCAGGATTGCCATGCATCCGACCACAAATGCGATATCCGTGGCCATCGGGATTCCCCAGCCGCGCATTCCCGGTTCGCCCGCCTGGAGAGCAAGGTAGAGTGCTGCCGGTACGAGCATACCACCGACTGCCGCGAGTATCGGCAGGGCGGCACTACGCGGATCTCGAAGTTCCCCCGTCACCAGTTCGCGTTTTACTTCGAGCCCTATGACAAAAAAGAAAATGCCCATCAGGCCATCGTTGATCCAATGCTTCAGACTGTGCGACAGCTCGACGGCTCCAAACTTGATGGCAAACTCGGAATTCCAGAACTCCAGGTATTCACCACTCCAAGGGGAGTTGGCGATTGCAAGAGCCGTTACCGTAGCAGCGAGGAGTACTAACCCGCTCGCCGCCTGTACGTGCATGAACCGCTGAACAGGCGCCGTCAACCTGCGGATCGGTCTTGTAGGCAGGCCCAAAAAGGGAGTGTCTAACTCATGTGACATTTGCCCCTCTGGTCATCTGAAGCGTCGCGTAGATGTCCCTTCTCCATCTCTGTGGCGAAACGCTGCTCGAGGTCTTGGCTAGGGGGGATGCGAACGTCGAACCGCCCGATCACACGATGCCGATTCATGGTGTGTTCAATCATGGTGCGGTCCGTGCCACCTGCATCGACAAGCTGAACCTCACATGCTGTTCCTCGTGTTGTGGGATGTTCGAAACTAGATATGCGCACCGCGAGACGCCAGTTCAGTGACAAACTAAAACGGGGGCGCTTGTGATGCGCCCCCGCGATCCAGCGAACAACTTTTGTCGTGTATCAGTCGAGAGCCTTGAGTGCTGCCTCGTAGTTAGGCTCTTCGACTATCTCAGGTACCTGCTGGGTGTAAGCGACCTTGCCGTTCTCGTCGATCACCACAACGGCGCGGGAGAGAAGGCCGGTCAGAGGTCCGTCCGCGATGCGAACGCCGTAGGCGTCACCGAAACTCCTGTCACGCAGTTCGGACGCCGAAACTACATTTTCAAGCCCTTCAGTGGTGCAAAACCGACCGTGTGCGAACGGCAGGTCGAGCGATGCACACACGACAGTAGTGTTGTCCCTGCTTTGGGCTTCGTTGTTGAAGCGTCGGACTGATGCAGCACAGATCTCAGTATCGAGGCTCGGGAAGATGTTCAACACGACTTTCTTACCGCGCAAGTCGCTCAGCTTGACATCGGAAAGATCTTTGCCTGTGAGAACGAAATCGGGTGCTTCCGAACCTACAGCCGGCAATTCGCCGACAGTGTGAATCGGATTCCCTTTTAGAGTGATTTCCGCCATTTGATGCCACCTCTTGCTCTTTAAGTAATGTATTTCAGTATTTGATTGACTAATAAGGAAATCGGATGACCCGTTTCCTGCAAGTCTGAGTTTTGGATCGGCGTTTTTTCCGCGGAAGGACGCGAGGTGGCAGGGTGCGGTTCATGCGTAACTAGCCGCGGCGAAAATCACATCACTCGCGGTGGCATAACATCCCAGTCTGGCCATACTATACTTGTGTTGTTCTCTCGATTTGAACAGGAGGGATCATTGCGCTCGCCAAGACTCGTTATACGCTTGTTCGCTGTTGCGGCGGTGGTGACGGCCCCGGATTTCAGTTGTCGGTGCAACTTCAACGAGGTTGTCGGTTAGGGGGGAAGGTGGCTCGAGGGTCACAGTTCGCGACGCGACAAAACACCTAAACTGCTAGGGGCACACAAACTAACACGGAGCCATGATGGAATTGATTCAGCAGTATTGGCAGTTGGTGCTCGATTTCCTACAGCCTTATCCATCTTTGCAGGCACTTCTGATCATTGTCGCATTCCTTGTGCTCGCAGTCATCGTGGACCGAGCCATTTCGGGCTTTGTGAAGCATTTGGTTGCCCGGACACAAACGAAACTCGACGACCAGCTCGTGGCGATCTTGCACCGGCCCGTCTTTGTTAGCGTAACGCTGGTTGGCCTCATTCTAGCCAGCTATCGCCTCGAATTGGGGGAAATGCTGCAGGATACGACTGTAGCAATCATCAAGACGCTCCTGGCACTCATATGGCTGACGTTTGCTCTGCGCTTGTCCAGCATGATCCTGAAAGCGATGAGGAGACAGGATGACCGCTTCGAGTTCGTACAGCAAACCACTGAGCCACTGCTTCGCAATGCTTTTGCCGTAGTTCTTTTTGTCTTCGCCGTCTACATGATTTTGGTGGCATGGGACATAAATGTCACCGGGTGGGTGGCGTCTGCCGGTATCCTTGGCCTGGCGCTCTCGTTCGCCGCGCAAGATACCCTGGCAAATCTCTTCGCTGGTATAGCGATTCTGGCCGATCGTCCTTACAAGATTGGCGACTATATAATCCTGGACAGCGGTGAGCGAGGCAAGGTTACCCATATCGGGCTGCGAAGTACGAGGTTGCTGACACGAGACGATGTCGAGGTCTCTATTCCCAACAGCGTGATGGGGAATGCAAAAATCGTGAACGAGGCGGGTGGGCCTGAGCACCAGTATCGAATTCGTGCGAGCGTTGGAGTGGCATACGGATCAGATATCGACAAGGTGATGGAGGCTCTGCTCGTAGTTGCGCACAACCATGTAAAGGTGTTAACCAAACCAGAACCGCGCGTACGATTCCGTAACTTCGGAGATTCGAGTCTGGACTTCGACTTACTGTGCTGGATTGCGCGACCTGCAGAACGTGGACTCGTGGCGCACGAACTCAACTGCGCGATCTACAAAGAGTTTGCGGCGTCAGATATCTCAATCCCGTTCCCGCAGCGCGATCTGTACATCAAGGAGATGTCGACTTAGCCAAGAAATCGTCCTTCATCTCCTTCACCTGACCCGCCATCAGGACCATGCCAATGACGTTGGGCACGACGATGGTGGCCAAAAAGATGTCCAGGAACTGATACAGGAATTCCAACTCTATCATCGCGCCAGCCAAGATGGCGAAGAGATACACACCTCTCATGACCTTCGAGAAACCGTTCCCAAACAGATACTCCGCCTGTTTTTCACCATAGTAGATGACGACGATGATTGTCGATATCACAAACAGCATCAAGCATATTGTGACGATCCCACCGCCAATCCCTTCGCCCAGCAACTGCTGGAACGCCAACGACGGCATCGACCCCGCTTCACCGGCCGGCACCATTGTCCACACACCGGTTACCAGGATAACGAGAGCGGTGGTTGTACAGATGATTATGGTATCCATCATCATACTGAAAATGCCCCACATTGCCTGGCGCGCCGGATGGTCAGTCACTGCGGCCGCGTGGGCGATTGCGGCTGTACCCATTCCGGCTTCGTTGGAATAGCAGCCTCTTGCCACTCCCCAGCGCAGCGTTGCGGCGATACCGGCCCCCGCGAATCCACCCATAGCAGCGGTGGGGGTGAATGCGTGTTGGAAAATCATCAAGAAGACACCCGGCACTTTGCCGGCGTTGAGTAGGATAATCACGAATGCTGTACCGATGTACAGAATCGCCATGAACGGAACCAATCGACTGGTCACCTGCGCGATCCTCGTGATACCGCCGACTACTACAAGGCCCACCAGGGTCATCAACACCAGACCTGTGACTATGCTCGGTACTCCGACACTGGCTGCAGTCTGTACAACGTTCACCGTCTGTGTGGAGATGCTGGGCGCAAGTTCGATCATCAAGAAGAAGGCGTAGATTGCACCGAGGAACGGCAGGCCCAAGCCCTTGTTGAGATAGTACATTGGGCCACCGACATAGGTGTCTTCCTCGTTCTTCTGTCGGTACTTGAGTCCCAGAGCTATCTCCGAATACTTCGTGGCGAATCCGATGAGAGCTGTGACCCACATCCAAAAGACCGCACCGGGTCCTCCAAATGCGATCGCAACGGGCACCCCAACGATATTGGATCCACCGATTGTTGATGCGAGAGCGGAACATGCTGCCTGAAATGGTGTGATTGTACCTTCACCGGCTGGCTTCTCGAGGATCTTGCCGAAAGTCTCCTTCATGATGAGCGGGAAATACCGTATCGGGAAGAAGTCGATACGGATGTTGAGCCAGATACCTCCACCCACCAAGAGGATCATCATTGGGGCACCCCAGATCCACGCCGATACCGCAGCCACGAAATTCATGGACGGTATTTAGTGGTATGGTCACTTGAGAACCAGTCCCCACTAGCAGGTGTACAATGTCCAACAGCCATAGGCTTGGGTACTTTGAGTGTCATCGAGGAGGAACGTGGTGAAGAGAATTCTGGCGTTGACAAGTGTGCTCTGCGTCGTATGTGCGATCGGTTTCCCATTGCTTGGGCAACCGGAGAGTGTGCTCTCCTACCTGCCTCATGAATTCCAACTCGAAGGGTGGGAGACATTGGGTGAGCCGCAGACAGCTGAAGGTGATGATCTGTTTCTTCTCATCAACGGCGGGGCCGAAATCTACCACGAATACGGTTTTTCACGTGCCGTGATGCACTCGTACGTCAAGGGCGACAAGTCTGTGAATTTGGAAGTGTACGAAATGGACGATGTCACAAGCGCCTACGGTGCATTCTCGTTCAAGACCGGAAGGGAAGGAGAACATATCGATATCGGGAGCGAAGCCAAGTTCGAAGACTACTACTTGAATTTCTGGAAGGGCAACGTTGTCGTCACCTTGATCGGCTTCGACGCGGATGCGGAGACCAAGGATGCGATTCTAAGCCTCGCCAGGTTGGTGGAAGACAAGATCTCCCAGGGTGGTGCACGCCCCGAAGTGGTTGATTTGTTGCCCGAGTATTCGGTGGGCGGAGTCCAGGCACACATCACATATGTTGAGGGAAATCTCGCGCTGCTGAATCGATATCGATTCGGAAACGGGGATGTGTTTGAGGCGAAGAATGCCGTAGTAGGAGATTATGGAGACCAACTGATTTTCCTGTTTCCAAACGAAAGCGAGGCCAGGACGTTTGACCAAGTTGCCGCCGCGTCGCAGCGTCTTGCCTCGAGTGGTCTCTATTCAGACTTCGCAGCGGACGAACTGGGCTTCACGGGCCGAGACCGCGATGATCGAGTCCTGCTTCTGAGGCCAGTAGGTCGCTACGCGGTGGCCTGTGTGGCAACAGAGCGCACCGACGCATTTACCGCCTTAGAGGAAGTGGCAGCGAGGCTCTCCTCTTTGGAGTTGGGAATCCCCTAGCTATACATCTCGTTGGCTCGGACTCGAATGCCGCATCGAGATCAGCCTAGCCGCCAATCACGGATCAGGCGGGGATCTCGATAATCCCGAAGCCAGGATCAGTTTCTAACAAGTCCGAAATTTGGTCGCCAGGTTTTTGGGGCTCGAGCAATCGACCGCATGCGGCTTCGAAATCAACCTTTGCGAGCTCTTCATGTGTAAACACAAACCCGCGGGTGTTTGCTACAGCGGCCATCTCATTGCGGAGCTGAGCGTCGACTGCCATCCTGCGCATGAATGCTGCTACATCGCCTGTGGACATCGTTTCCTCCTCGATTCGATAGTCGGCTCCTATCTATGTTGACCGCGGACATCCCGTGTGGATTCCGTCGGCTGTTCTTCTTTGCACATTCGGCAACATCCTGGTCGCCCGAATGACCGTGTAGTTGTTCCAGACTGTATGATTAACGTCGGCTGCAAGGAGCCGGAAAACTCAGAAGGACGTTTGGGGACGGAAGATCATGCCGTCACCAATCAAAGCTATTGGAGTGCACGGTTACCGGCAGAGGCGATTTCCTGACAGAACGTAGGTGATAGTCCTACGTCGACTCAATGACCTACGAAGCGTCAACAAAGCGTGAACTGGCGCGGACCAACAGATTGCAGCGGCTTTCCTCGAGATTCCACAAACCAGTTCGTCTATCAAACACCTCGACCACGATCTGCGACAAGACGGTGTCTGATGCACGTATGAGGTGAGACTGTATGCAACGTGACTACATTCTCCGCTTGATCGAGCAGGCTGGATTTGTCTTGAAGCAGCTCCTGCAGCGTATCGCAGCCGAGCCGATTAGTTACGAGCAACGGACCGAAGCACTCGCGAGAGCGACACAACTTGGTGGCCTCGACCTCGACATGCTGCGATTGTCTGATGTGGACGGGTTGTGGCATCAGGTTGCCCTCACCGGCGAAGCCGATCCGGCTCGGACCTGGCTTGCTGCAGAGACGTTGTATGTAGACGCACTCGCATTCGAGATCGACGGCGACAACGAAGCCGCGAGGCAATCGTATGTGAAGGCGGCTAGCCTGTTTCGGCTCATGCAGCCGACCTGGGTGTTGCCGACAGGTTTTCCGGAGGCGACTGAGCGGGTGAAAGAGATCGAAGAGAAGCTCCAGGGCCTCTCGTCTTGAATCTGCCGCGGATTAACGCGGAAAACAGCGGGACTCGATTGCCCCACCCATCCCCGAACTGAATTGGCGGATGAGTTCTTACCCGCCACAACAACCAAACCACCTATTCCGCGTTGTTCCGCGCCCGTCCGCGGCTAATCACACTTTTTATGCCCCGCCACATCAGTGTAAATACTAGGAGCGCCAACAGCACCGCCCACGGCAGAAACCGCACCAGCCCCTGCTCGAACGAAGCCAGCATCTCTCGTGTCGAGTCGAACAGCCACACGAGCGACGCGACCGACAGTAAGTGCCCTGCGAAGACGGAGCTGAAGACCACCCAAGTCCGCATGCCGAGTAGGTAACCGACGACCCCGCCTACCAGAGCGCCCGTACTCCAAAACGGGAAGAACACGAATGTCCAGAGTCCAACCACTCCCCAGGGTTCTACTACTTTCTGATTTTTCTCCGCGGTGCGGCGTACTCTCTCAATTGTGCCTCGAAGTACACGGTGGCCGGAGACGCCCTCGTATGCGGCGACCACCCATGGATAGAGAATCAGCAGCAGGATGATGTCTTCGAGGCCGTTTTGGAACACCAGGTAGATTGAACTGAACCCACTCGCGATCCCGTCGGCGATACTTACTGCTCGGCCGAGGAAGAGAAGTTCCAGCACCAGGCGCCAGCCCTGGGCGTACGGGTCGGGATCGATCAACGCCCACGCAACGAGCACCGCGGCCCATACGAGGAATATGCTCCAGCCGATTCGATGAATTCGCCTGAGTCCCGGGCGCATCGTGAGTGGGGTGTGGAGCAGGTCTTCCGTGCCCATCCCCGCAGCCGTGTCCGCTACCGCTTCGGTTTGGTTGTCTGGCGCTTTTTCGGTCACGCTGCGCTTCCGACTACCTAGTGAGCCGGTACATCAGGATCGCCGCGCGAGCAGTCGCGATGGGGAGCGAGGAGAGAAACAGCTGATCGTCTTCCGAGTGCGCCCCCCGACCATGCGGCCCCAATCCCGACAGTGCCTCCATTCCGTCTGCCACGAATGAGATGTCGGCCGCTCCTCGTGCACCGGGATCCAATGGCTCGATCGGACCGAATCCGAGTGCACGACTGATATCGTCGTACATGACCATGAGCGAGTCATTTACTGGCTTGGGCGACATCGCGGGGTAGCCGTCGGCGAAAGAGATTGTCGCCGTGGTCTGCGGAAGGTGTTGCGCGACGATTTGGCGCATTCTTTCTCTAGCCTGTTCCTTTTGCTCTTCCGCGATGAACCGCAATCCACCATGAACGGTCACTGCCTGCGGAATTACGTTTGTTTTGCCGTAAGCGTTCCCGCTGGCGGTCAAGGTGTCGTAGTTTACATCGGTGCCGCCCAGGATGATGCCGGGATTGAAAGTCAGGTACTGTGGTCCAAGCACCTCCTCACGAAACGCATCGAGAATTCGTGCAGCCTCGAAGATCGCACCGCTTCCGTAGGTCTCGCTGAATATCCGTCCTGAGTGACCACCCTTGCCGGTTGTCGTGAGCATCCACTTGCTGCTGCCGCGCCTGGCGACTGTCACGTTGTTGATCCCAACGCATCCTTCGAATCCCAACGCTACGTCGCTACGTTCGGCCGCTGCGATCAGGGCGCCGCGGACAATCGAGATCTCACCACCAGGCCGTTCCTCGTCCCCTATCAGGGCGACAGTCACTGTCATATCGTCCAACAACCCTGCCTGTTGCAGTGCCTTGAGGGCGTAGACAATCACGACGTCGCCCCCCTTCATGTCAGATGCGCCGGGGCCGAAGAGCGTGTCGCCGCGGATCTCTGCTGACTGGAACGGGCTGTCCTTTTCGAACACCGTGTCCAGGTGCCCGATCATCAGCAGTTTCTTGCCGCGGGTCCCTTCGTGGGTGGCAAACAGATGGCCGCCGCGTTCGATCTCAGGGGGCATCTCAATCCAGTCAGTCGTCATTCCGATTTCGTCCAGAGCCTCGCGGAACACGGCACCGACTTCCCTGACACCTGCCGAATTGAGCGTACCGCTATTGATGTTCACAGTGCGCTCGAGGAGAGAGACTGCGTCCGCGTTGTTGGCCCGGACGATCTGGTGTATTTCGCGTTCGACGTCGGAGAGATGACGTACGGAATCGGAGTGGACCTGCTGCTCAGCCGGTTCGGAACAGGCCGTGATGCCGAAGCAGCAAGCTGTTGCTATTGTTGAAACGGAAACGCGGGAAATCTGGATTGCAGGATGTAGGCGGCTCATGCTGGACATCCGGTTTCTCCTTTGACGGTCGGTGTTTTACACTCAAGAAGCTACTTGGTACAGGCGATTTGGGCCAAGGCGTACTCCTGCCAAACCGGCACCGACCGGCAATACTAAGCCGATGCATTCAAATCCAAAACGAGCTGTTTCAAATACGAAACCTGTGGCTGTCGACGGCTACGTCACACCTATGTGGGTGGCCGGTCGATATGCTGGTTTGGGAGAAGTTGACAAGATGTTCGACTGGCTCGAGCGAGACCTTCAGGAACGCGATCCGAGTATTGCGTATATCACCTCGATTCGTGAAATCGACCCGTACCGATCTGACCCACGCTTCAGGGCCCTACTCGACAATATGGGGTTGGAGATTTCCACGTGAAGAACAGCTAACTGCTTCCGATGGCCTTGAGAATCGCCTCGCATTGCGCTTGAGTGAACTCCCTGCCGTACAATCGTACGAACAACTCACGCCGTGCACCGACCGGAGTTAGCTCTTTCTTCTCGGATGTTCCTGCAAGCACCAGCGGTTTCACAGTCGATAACATGCGGGAGCACATTTGCATTCGCTCTGCTGGAGATTTATCCGCCAGCATGCAACGAATGAGAGCGTCGGAAGCATTGCCTGCCTCTTTCACTTTCGAACCTCACGCAACAGAGACACCACTCCTTCCCGGCGCTGGTGAGTCGGCCGGCAATCTGCTTCACGAACTCGAGTTGCTCGTCCATGACGCAAGGTATGTCTTCGTCACATCAAGACACAACAGACTTTCTCTGCCTATCCCGCACCACTGGCGCAATCCGCGCCAAATTCACATTTTTGCCGAACATGACGCATTCTTACGACCGCCTCAGAACCGCCCTCGCCGACCGCTACATCCCTGTGACAACAACCGGCGACGCTTGGGGGGTGGAGCTTTCTCCCGACGGAGCCGTAGAGGTAGCCCTCGGTATGTTCGCGGGCGTACTGGCAGCCGTCCCGTCGGTTGTCTTGGCGATGCTCTTGGCAGTTTGGATCGAGTGCCGAAACCATGGAGCTGTTGCATATGCGTAGAAACTGGTCTCAAGACAAGTACATCTTGGCCTACCGGTTTGCAGCTGATGCTCACAACAACCAGAAGTTCCCGGGTACCGAGTGGCCGTACATCGTGCACATCAGCATGGTGTGCATGGAAGTGCTCGGGGCGCTTGCTGAGGAACCGACCACAGACGGCGACCTCGCGGTCCAGTGCGCGTTGCTCCACGACACTTTGGAAGACACGGACACCACATACGAATCGTTGAAGGAGTGGTTCGGAGAATCTGTCGCAGACGGAGTGCGAGCGTTGACAAAAGATCCGTCGCTTCCCAGAGAGGAGAGGATGGAAGACAGCTTGCGCAGGATCAGTCAGCAGCCCAGTGAGGTAGGGATGGTCAAGCTCGCCGATAGGATTACCAACCTTCAGCCGCCGCCCGACGACTGGACTGACGCAAAGAAGCGATCATATCTCGACCAGGCGCGAGAGATCCACAACGCGCTCCAGCACACAAGCCCCTACCTGTCGCGCAGGTTGACCGAAAAGATGACGTCCTACGAAGGACTCATTGAACCAAGCAGGAAATAGCATCTTGGGCTGAGTCTACCGTGCCCCCATAGATCGCGGTTGACAATGCCATCTCACGGAGTGCAGCATACTTGTCTGTACTGCAGGAAACTGAATTGTGTCGCTCGACACTGTCTTTGAACGGCGTTGAGTCTAGCTTCGTCTGACACCTTCTTCGGGGAGTGGAATTGGCAAAAAAACCCCAGGAACCGAAACGTGATCCACTCGAGGATGAGATCGACGCACTGCTGAAACAGCTACCCGAGGCCGATCCCACACTCGAAGGTGACCCTGAAGCCTCTGGGGCAACGGGTGCAAACAGCAACCTGCCCGTAGCCGATTCAGGCAATGCCCTGGTCAGCACCGAACCAACACGCCGCGACCGGGTTTGGGTATGGGTTCGCGTGGGGCTCGCGATTGTACTGGGAGCCGCGATCACGCAGTGGCCGCACCTCAGCGAGTGTGGACTGCCGTTGTTCGGATTGCTGGCGGCTCTTCTTGTTGTCGTTTTGGTGGGATTGTGGGCGAGCTTGTGGGCGTGGAAGACTAGGATGGGCGTGGCTCATCTGCTCGGCCTTCTCGTGTTTGCCTGGGGACTCGTGCTCATCGCAGGACAGGTACTGCCGCGAGTTGGGTACGCTCGTACACAGGCCGTTTGGCGCTGTTCGGTACCAGAGCCTGCTGCGTTGGGACGGGAGGATGGAGGGTTCCTGCGCCGTCCGGATGGCACATTCCTGCGCTATCAGGAATTCGGCTCCAGCCCACCAACTGTCTTGGCCGTTGGAGCGATGATGCTGACCGATGTTTTGCGTCCCCTGGCCGAGCAACACGGATTGGTGCTTTACGATCCTCGGCGCCGTGGTGCGTCACACTCGCCGAACGACACAGTCGGTGTCGGCATCGACGTCGAGGTTGACGACTTCGCCGCAGTGCGCCAGTACTTTGCCGCGGAGAATGTGGCAGTCGTCGGTTGGGCTCAGACCGCCGCCACTGTAGCACGATTCGCGGCACTTCGAAGGGATTTAGTATCGAGAGTGATACTAATCGGGGCCATTCCACCGCGTCGAAGCAGCTATGAGCTGGACTGGAGTCGCGGCATCGGTCTGGACACGCTGGGTGTTGAGCTGCTTCGCATCTTTCGGATTCGTGGAGAGGATCAGGCAGACCCCATCGATTTCTGCCAGCGGTACTGGGAGACTGCCATCATTTGGCCATGGATGGGGAACGCCGACGCATTGAGGCGTATCAACCTCGATCCTTGTCGCTTTGAAAACGAGCAACCCGATCGACGCGAGGCGACCCTGGCTCGTTTGGAGGAGGCGTTTGGTGATTGGGATTGGACCGGCGATGCTGCTGGGTATCAGGGACCGGTTCTCGTTATTCACGGAACCGCAGATCCTTATCCCATCGAAGGCGCGCAGGAATGGGTTCAGAGTTTTCCCAACGCTCGGCTGCTCTCAGTCGAAGGGGCCGGGCACTTGCCGTGGCTCGAGGAACCCGAGGTAGTGCGGGGAGCGATCGAGACGTTTCTGGGAGGTAGATGGCCTGCGGCTGCAGTTCGTGATTCAGTTCAGTGAGTGATTGGGCAAAGGAACTCGCGGCTGTGTTCGAGGAGCAACACTAAGAAATTGCAGAATTCAGAATTCAGAATGCATTGTATAATCAATAGCCCCTCAGCTCTCCCCGTTCATACGCCCCTTCCAGCGTCTCCGCCAAACCCTTCACCCACCGCAACTGCCCCTCCGGCGTATCGCTGACTTGGACTTTCTCTTGGGGGAAGTCATGCACCTTTCCCCCTTCCCCATTCCCCTTTCCCCCTTTCCCATGGATCATCTCAATACACCGCACCTGCGGCCTCGCAGTCTCGAGTACGCACGGTAAGGGACCGTCGCCCGCTATCGCATTCACACACGCCCACAGCTTCCGCGTATGTACGGACGCGTTCGGCGACTGATACTCGATCGTGAGACCGTCTTTGAAGCGAGCCGTCATCGGATGTTCTTCGCCGTGGAACTCAATCACCGCATCCTCAAACTCGAGAGAAAAACGCGGTTCCACCACTTCCGAATCGTTTATGGCATGAGAAGCATAGAACAGCAGGTCTACATCGTTCGTTGTCCGTACCTTAGCCGCGATAGTATCAAACGTCTCGATATCGTTGGCGCGTGCAAGTCGAGCATCGACCGCCTTCGGCTCCGCCGCACGGTCCAACGAGTCGCCGAGCAGAAACAGCAGGTTGTGTAGGAAGTGAGCCATTGCATTGTTGGCGGGGCTGTCGAGAATCGGGCGCCCGGCTGTGTCGTGTACTCGTCCAGCCCATTCGCTCCTTTCGTAGTAACTATCAGTCCTCGGCCACAACGTAATAGACTTGGCTCGTATAGGAGCCCCGTACATTCCGCCGAGTATGTCGTTCTTCAGTCGCAGGATCGATCCGGCGAACGACCATTGGTATCCGACTGCTACGAACCGCTCCATACGGTCGCGCGTTGCAATCATCCTATCCACATCTTTCGTTGACGCAGCAGCAGGCTTCTCCACCAGCACGTGGCAGCCGTGGATTAAGGCCTCTTCCACGTGCTCCGCATGGAGTTGAATTGGCGATGAAATCACTGCTAGATCTGCGTTGCTCTCCCTGAAGAACAAATCGAGCGATGAGTAGGTGGGGATGCCGAGTCGTTCCAGATCTGCGAGCCGAGAACTCCGCGATGGTTCTGGGTCCACTGCTCCCACGATCCTGCATCGCTTCCCTTGGTTTTCGTCCAGCAGGGCCGATACGTATGCCTCTCCGTAACCGCCTATGCCCATCAAAGCAACCGTGACAGTATCGGCCATCATTCCTCCAACAAGCTCACTTCACGTGAGCGACAGGTCTCGAGGTTTATGCGTAGCGTTTTCAGTTCAAATGGATTCATTGCCACATCGATTGAGATACCCCAAGCAGGCACAGCAAATGTCGTCGTCCGAGGTTTACCCGTGGGCTCGAACAACCTGGCGATTAGGTCGCGTCCGTCCTCGGCGCGCTTCAACGCTACTAGCTGAACTGCTCCGTCGCTGAGTCTCGGTCCGTCGGGAGGCATCTCGTCTGTTCCCGAGGGCCAGTAGCTCAGTGCGAACGCTAGCTCGTTGTGAGCCAGCGCTTCGCGGTCGACTGAATTGAGCCTCTCCGCCGCTTCACCTCCGTTCAGCCAGAATCGGAATAGGTGCTCGCCCTGGTCGACGCGCGGTGTGAAGCGGTCTTGTTGAGTCAGCGGAAGACCGGAGAGTGTCGGATGACACGCATGCGCCGGACTGCGCAGCATCGACAGACGCAACTCGCCATTCTTGAGATCGCAGCCGTACGTGCAGTCGTTTATCACCGTTAGTGCTCGTTCGGCGCTCCGCGAAACTGCTGCCACCCACTTCTGAGCAACCATCTCGTTACCGTTGCTGGGCAGTTCTTCGACTCCGTATGCAACCTGGCCGGTCAGTTTACTGTCTTCCCACGTAGCCGGGAGCGACAGCTTCAGCATTCTGTCTTTCTCGAGCCAGTACACACGGACTTCTATCGCAACCTCGGTACCGACGCGCGGTAGTTTATAGCGCAAACAGATCGTGGAGTCGTTGTACCTGAACAGTGCCTCGACTACAGATCGAACCGGACCGTCTTCGATGACGCGGACCGGCCGTGCGCGCTTGGCCGCAACACCAGAGAAAAGAGCCGCATCGCTTTGGCGCATCAGCTTGAACCGTCCTGCTGATGTGCGGAATCGGCTCACCGTGATACCCCAAGGATCGGCGTTGTCTCGCATCACAAGGGGGCACACGGCGCCCGTTCGCAGATAGTCAATGCCATCCACCCGATATCGGTCCAGCAGCCCTGTACGCGCGTTCACGACCACGTCCAACTCGTCAGTGCGGAATCGAAATTTGCCGTTCCGTTCACGCAACTTCGGTGTCGGCTTCGATCTCTTTTTCTCGATCCTGCAATCGAAGCGGTTCATCGTTCCAGGTTCGAGCTCAGCTGCGAACACCACGCGTTTCCGATGGTCTTCGTTGATGTTGCTCTCTTCTTGCTCGGCTTGCGCCGCAAGCTGCCGGCGACCGGCTGTCACGACGGGAATACCGTACTGGTCGGCGCGATCGGGCCACGTGGGCTGCAGCTCGCATTCGACGATTGTCTCCACAGGAAAGGGATGGTGGTTGTATACGAGAATGGGATACGAGCCCTCCTTACCCTTTCGCTGGCCGGCTGTGAGGGCGAAGAATGCACGCGTCTTAACGCGAGAAACGATCGTGAGTCCATGGCCGAGTTCGGCCAGCACGCTCTCCTCGACGGAAGGGATCGATGTGCCTGGTAGGATGTCGTGGAACTCGTTTGCCAACATGGCGCGGGTCGCGTCAGCGATTTCAGCCCCTGGGTAGCGCAGCAATCCGGCTGCCCAAGCGGTCGCCGCAAACTTCTCAGCGCTGTACAACTCGTTCTCGAGTCTCCTGTGAAGCCGCTTTATCCGCATCATGGATGTGTAACAGCCAACCGCCCAGGGATTGAGGTCTCCCCGGTGGCGCGGCAGCGTGGGGCCATGCTCGCGCAAATCTGCGAAGTAGCTCTCCGGAGTTGAGTGCACGA
>Ga0180432_10004542_pt1 | contig 18944 bp, 17 predicted proteins | sample SS_ome_10_FD_132414 | JGI IMG/M metagenome (GOLD analysis project Ga0180432, IMG submission 132414) | Hypersaline lake sediment archaeal communities from the Salton Sea, California, USA - SS_1_MS_2 metaG | ecosystem: Environmental > Aquatic > Non-marine Saline and Alkaline > Hypersaline >...
TCAATAGATTTGGTTTTGTTTTATGTTTTTTGGGAGTTCATTTTAATCCCAATGTATTTTCTCATCGGTGTATGGGGTGCTGAGAATAGAATATACGCAACTTTGAAGTTCTTTTTGTATACAATGACGGGCAGTGTTTTGCTGCTGATAGGAATTATCTGGTTAGGATTTTTGTGCGAACCATACATAGGTGAGTTTTCGCTTGACCTGACCAAGCTTAAGTTCGCGGCTTTGACTTTACCTTTAAGTAAACAAATTATTCTATTTATATTCTTCACTTTAGGATTCCTGATAAAGGTTCCTTTATTCCCATTCCATACATGGTTGCCCGATGCACACGTACAGGCACCGACTGCCGGTAGTGTTATACTTGCAGCACTGCTTTTGAAAATGGGTACTTACGGTTTGATTAGATTTTCACTTACATTGTTCCCTGATGCGTTTGTTATTATGACTCCATACATTGCAACATTGGCTGTCGTTGGAATTATTTACGGGGCATTATTATCGCTTGCGCAAAAGGATATGAAAAAGCTCGTTGCATATTCATCTGTAAGCCACCTTGGGTTTATTGTGTTGGGGACCTTTGCATTGACGCAAACTGCAATGCAGGGAAGTGTGATACAGATGATTAACCATGGGCTGTCGACAGGGGCACTCTTCTTGATTGTTGGAATGATTTATGAAAGAAGACACACTAAGGAAATAAAAGAGTTCGGTGGTTTGATGAAAGTAATGCCAATATTCTCAGGAATATTTTTAGTAATTTGTTTGTCCTCTATAGGCTTACCGGGTCTCAATGGTTTCATCGGTGAGTTTCTTGTTCTGGTGGGTGCGTATGATTCCCCAAACCTTGGGTCAAATATCTATGTTATATTGTCAACTACCGCCGTGATCTTTTCTGCTGTTTATTTATTATGGCTATTCCAGAGGGTGATGCTCGGACCTATTACTAACGTTAAGAATAAGTCTCTGAAGGATATAAATAAAAATGAGCTGTTGTCTATTGTTCCAATTTTGATTTTTGTTGTTTGGATAGGTGTTCAGCCGAATACTTTCTTGAAAATTTCAGAAAAGAGTGTTGAAAAGATACTTGTTAATTTTGAGAAGGCAAAAAATAAGTTCAGCACAGAGTATATTAAAAATAAGTAGTAATACTAACATCTTTCCTCAATTAACATTCCATTTTAGCGGTATGCTTTTATTTCGATCAATCGAAAACGAATTTTCTAATGAATAGTAATGCCAGACTCTAATAAAAGTAAAATCAATTATGGTTTAGTTATACTCGGATTTATTGTGGCTTTTTTTAGTGCAGGCATTGGCATCGGTGGGGGAACTATATTAGTTTCTTCACTCATGTCGGGTTTTAAGTTTGATTTTAAAAAAGCTGCAAGCATTTCTCTTTCAACAATTATCCCTATCAGCTTCATTGGTTCGATCAGTTATTTTATTTTACTTTCAAATGCTCCTCCTCTTGGTTATTACTTTTTGTTTATCCCAATGAGTATACTCGGAGCGGTTATTGGAGGAAGGTTTGTTCCTAAATGGAAAGGCTCTTGGTTAAAACTTGCTTTTTCCTTATTCTTAATAGTTGCAAGTCTAAGAATACTGAAGATAATCGACTTCCCGTCTTTGTTTTATTATTTCATAAGCAACATATCATACGTTAATGAAATTATTGTCATAGTGATATTCGGTTTGCTTGTTGGATTCGTTGCAGTATTGCTGGGAGTAGGTTGTGGTCTGGTTATCGTTCCGTTTTCTGTGATTTTCCTGGGGCTAGAAATTCACGAAGCAATACGGTTATCATTGACAACAATGTTCTTCCTTACTTTTTCTGCGACAATTGTTCATAAGAAATTGAAGAACTTAGACACGACAGCGATGAAAAGCATGTTCGTTCCTGCACTCATAGGGGCAGTAACAGGAGCAGTGATATCGAGTTACCTCCCAGCTCCTATACTTACAAAGATATTCGGTGCTTTTCTTTTCTTGATTGCCTGTAAATTTATAGTGCAAGAAATTTCAGATTATCATAAAAAAGTAACAAGTCCTGCAAAGATTAATAAATAAACAAAAGAATGATAATGATTCTTAATGACCGCAGTGGCAATATTGATTTAATTTGAGTATGTTTGCTGCAGCCGAAATGGTTACGCCATAAAAGAGCACTGGTTTATACTGTTTAAGAAAATTTATGATTGTCCCATTTACAATAGAAGAGCCGGTAGCGAATATTAATTCACACCACTTTATAGCGTCATCTATCATCTCCGGCGGTTCAATAGCAGTATCGAACTTATTTGTACCGATATTATCCTGATCCATATCCACAACCCTTATATTGTAATTCGTTGCAAGCATTTCAAGAAATCTCGGCTGATAACCAACAAGAAGAACATTATTCACAGCCCCGATAGCCCTGGGTAAATTAGTTGCACATTCCTTGGGCTCATTATCTTTGCAGTGAATTGTTTTATCGCATAGATTAAGATATCTGAAAACGGCATTCAGACCGGCTATAAAACTTGCTCTCTTTTTATTTGAGTTAAGTTCGATATCTGTTAGTTCCTCAATTGTATAATCCGCATTTTCAAACTCATCTGTAAAAGCCTGCCCTTTCGTTTCTTTGAAGACTGCTTCTACCATGACTTCTTTACCTTTTATTATCGGGTAATCATCGTGGTCAGGATTTCCTATTGCTTCTTCGGCGGAAAGGGCTTTGCATCTTATGCTTATATTTTGTCCTGAAAGGTTATGTTTTTTCACTTCCTCTCTAAGAGCTTCTCTTAATTCTTCATACAAATTCATAATTGTGTAATTATCTCTGGCAAAATAACCTTATTAATTTTAAAAATAAATTCTTGTTTGCAATTTTATACAGTATTGTTTTCTAATTGCTGTAATAAATATTGCTTACTAAATGTAAGTACCAATAAAATCTGTTTGATATTTTAAACCTTTATGCTTATTTTTAAAGCGACACTAAATAGAATGAATAAGTAAATCGGAAAATATAATTAAAGTCTACAGACAAAGCTGCTAATATTTTGGAAAAAGTTTTTATCAATCTTCAATAAGTTTTTTAGACACCGGGAAAAGTTATTTTAATTTCCCGAAATGATATTAGAGATTCAAGGATTATTATTTATAATTCTCAAAGAATTATTATAAATCCTGAAATAGTTATTTGAAATTCCCGAATTTCTATTTGAAATGTCCATATTTCTATTTGAAATGTCCATATTTCTATTTGAAATGTCCATATTTCTATTTGAAATGTCCATATTTCCATTTGAAATGTCGGTATTTCCATTTGAAATGTCGGTATTTCAAATTAAAAAATCGGAATTTAGGCTATTTTTAGCGATTTTCTAAAAAATCTTTTAAAAATCAAAAAAGAAAGGATTAAGACGATGGTACTTGTTTATTTGCAGAAACTGAAAAACCGGTTTACCGCACTGCTGAACGGTGTAACGATTCACGCAGCGGATTGGGCGGGACAGGCAGAAACACCCCTTACTATACAAGCGAACATTGACCAGATTGATACGATGCAGTCTGAGATAAATGCTCTCGATGACCAGCTTTCGCAAAAGAGGAAAGACGGAAGGACGCTTGAAACTGAATTAAACCTGATTGCCGAAACCATAGAAAATAAGGCAATCGGATTTCATACAGCAAACCCAGAAGTTTTGAATGACTATGACATCAAGCTTCGCAAACCCCCTGAAAAGCGACCGGTACCTACGGCTGTTCTCGTACCAGTTATAGAGGACGACGTAGACGGTGAGGGTTTCATAATAGAGACGGAGGTTGACCCGGATGCCGATAAATATGAATGGGAAAAGGGAACTGCTTCAGACCCAACGGATTTAAATACAGTTCCCCCGTTGCAGCATTATAAAATAACATCGAAGACAAAGTTCGTTGACGATAATGTAATGCCGGGCTTTAGGTATTTTTACCGTGTCCGTGCGTTTAATACTTCGGGCAACGGTCCCTGGAGCACTGCGGTTAGTAGAGTGCAGTAGGGGAATTATAACCCCCCTTTTATTCCCCCCTTTCTGAAAGCGGGGACAGGGGGGTTTGTAAATATTTTAGAAGTCTTTTTTGTTTTGGGAATGGTTATTTTTAAGCTGTCAGGAGGAACTCTTGACAGAAAAAGTAAAAAAAATAATAATAAAATGAATTTATTAATTTATGTGGGTATAATAGTCGGAGGATTGGCTACTTTATTTTTTATATTAGGTTCAAAAGATAATGATAAAAAAAGTAAAAAGAAAAGATGGATTAACAAAGAAAATGTAACTGGTATTATCTTAAGTATTGTAGCAACTTTTCTTATTACTTATGGTTCAGTTATTAGTTCTGAGGAAGATAAAGAAGAAATAATTAATACCCTTCAGGAATCAATTCCATTTAATAAATATAATGAGATTAACAATAAAAGTTTTGATGGATATAGTGTAAATTTCGTAATGAATATAAGAACTGCTGATGATAAAAAAAGAAAATATATAATTGATATATGTAAAGATTCTACCAAAAATAGAATCTCTCTTTATTTAGATAACAATAATAATTTAGTGTATCGTTTAATTGATGATGAATCAGAGGAACATATAATAAAAATACCTAGAAAAATATATTCGTTTCAATTAAATGTATGGTACTTTATATATTTTGATTATGGATATTCTAATGATTTTTCTTTTATGAGACTTTATATAAATGATAAATTAGTTGGGGATAAGTTTTTCAAATATAATTTGAATATTCCAAAAACACTTGAGACAAAAGATATGTTTATAGCTACTGATATAAATAGACGATACTTTAGTAAAATAGCATTGAGATCTGTCATGATGATTAGAAAAACGTTACCAGAGAGAAATATAATTCAAATGATGAAATTTATTGCGGATTAACAATATTTAATATTGTTGCATTTGTTTATCATCTGACAGGTGTCAGGTCAGAAAGACCTGACACAACACAAACTATTCTGAATTCCTGTTTCCGCAAGAATGACCCTCAGTATTGGCACGAGATAAAAATTTTACATAATAAAAAAAATTACCCCTTTTACTCCATAGCAGTTTAGAAAGTTTTTTATTAAATTACTGACTTAATTTTGTTGCTGAGATTTTGTTTATTTTAGGGTACTTTATGTGTTCAAGATTGAATATAGTATTCTAAAAAGAGGAACTTATATATTTATAACTTGTATTAATAAATAAAAAAAACGAACAATAAAATGTTTAATAAAAAGATTTTTATACCCATCTCGATTATACTTATCATCTTAGGCGTATTTGTAGGAATGAAGATACAGGATGCTCTATCGGATGATAAGGTTACAGAGCAGGTCAGGAAATACAAAGATGTTCTGAATGTAACCTCGAGGTATTATGTAGACGAGGTTGACACGCAGAAGCTGACTGAGGCTGCTATTAGAGGTCTTCTCGCTGAACTTGATCCTCATTCGGTTTATATAACAGAAGAGCAGTTGAAAAGAGTAAACGAAGATTTCCAGGGAAGCTTCGAGGGAATCGGGATAGAGTTTGATATAATTAACGATACATTAACCGTCGTTACCCCGATTAGCGGTGGTCCTTCAGAAGAATTAGGTATACAGGCTGGTGATAAAATCGTTAAGATAAACGGTAAGGGATGTATCAAGATCCCAAGAGAAGACGTGCCGAAGAAGCTCAAGGGTCCAAAAGGAACGAAGGTTACCGTGTCTATTCACAGGAGCGGGATTCCCGAACTGCTTGAATTCGAAATCACGAGAGATAAAATTCCACTCTACAGCGTGGACGCATCATTTATATATGAAGATGATATTGGTTACATTAAGGTTTCGAGATTCTCAGCAAACACTTATGATGAGTTTGTACAGGCTTTAAATAAGTTGCAAGGTCTGGGAATGAAGAAACTCGTTCTCGATCTTCGCGGTAATCCTGGTGGTTACTTAGACCAGGCTTTTAAGATGGCAAGTCTTTTTATTCCCGAGGGCAGGAAGATTGTATATACTAAGGGAAGGTTGTCAGATTTTAATGAAGAATACAGGTCGCAGGGCGGAGCTTTTTCGGATGTTCCTTTAATAGTACTTGTTAACGGTGGTTCGGCTTCAGCAAGTGAGATTGTATCGGGAGCAATTCAGGATTGGGACCGTGGACTCATAGTTGGTGAAACGACATTCGGTAAAGGTCTTGTACAGAGGCAGTTTGATCTTTCGGATGGTTCTGCATTCAGAGTTACTACTGCAAGGTATTACACACCCGCTGGTAGGCTGATACAAAAGCCTTATGAGGGTAGTAAGTATACTGATAGGGAAAATGAAGATATAGATGGAAATAATATTGAGCATGAAAATGATACAAAAGATACGACACGCCCGGAGTTTAAAACATTTGGTGGAAGAACTGTTTTGGGCGGTGGTGGAATCACACCTGATTTTATACTAAAGCTCGATACTCTTACATCTTATACTGTCCAAATTAGAAGACTGAACCTGATATACCAGTATGTAGAGAATTATTTAAAAGGTAACCGCCAGAGAATCGAAAACGATTATAAGAATTATAATGATTTCAGGGAAGGCTTTGTTGTAGATGATAGTATGTTAGAAGGTTTGAGAGATCTTGCAACGAGTAAGGATATAGCATTCAATTATGATGGCTACCAAACGGATCTTGAGTACCTCAGGACAGCAATAAAATCACAGATTGCAAGAGACCTGTGGGGAAATGAAGGCAGCTATGCGGTGTTTGTAGATTATGATGAACAGTTTCAGAAGGCAATAACATTGTTTGAAGATGCCATCAAATTATCAGAGCTGAATAATTAAGGCAAGCTTGAAACGATTTATTTATAAAAATTAAGTTTCATTTATAAATTAATTCTTTCATAATACAATATTGAAAGTCCTTTTTAGCATATTGTTTTTGTTTGTTGCAATGAATAGTTACCCGAATCCGAAAGTTCTGGATGTTGGGGAGGAACTGAATTACAGGGCATATTTTGGATTTATTAAACTCGGGGAGGTTAAATTCAAAATAACAAGCAGCTATACTGAGGATAAGAAGAGCTTTTACAATGCAATGGCATCTATAAAAAGTTACGAGGGGATACCGTTTGTTACTGTGAATTTTATTTTTGAAACAACTATGGAAAAAGAAAAGGATGAGGTGTTCTCTCAAAAATTTTATTCATCTGAATTTAAAGATAAATCAATAACGAGAGAAGAATATAAGTTCGAATACAATAAGAAAGTAATAAAAGTCAAAAAGGAAACGGATGATAATGTTGAGAAGGAATATAAAGTAAACATAGATGAAAATACCAAATATCAGGATGGACTTTCGATTTTTTATAATGCAAGACTTCAATCATTTACGAATAAGAATTATATAGTACCTGTATTTATTAATCAGCAGCAATCTTCTGTCAGGTATTCATACAATGTTAACCAGGATGCTGTTTCGAGTGATCTAGTTGATTATGATATGGCTGTTGTAAAAATTGCCGGTGTTGCTGATTTTGTCGGTGTATTCGGATTAACCGGTGAATTCGTTGGTTGGTTTTCTGATGATAAAGCAAGGGTTCCTTTAAAAGCCCAGTTTAACGTTAAAATTGGAAGTATTTCATTGGAATTATATTCATACAAAAAGAGCAGTTGGAAACCACCGATATTTGAGAAGTAGTAACTTTTAATTTTGTTATTGAACTGAGGTCAATAAATTGCTAAGTTTATTCAAATCAAAAAATACAAATAAATGAATAGTATAAAGTATCTTTCAATATTAATATTATTTTTTTGTGTCAGTATTTTATATGCACAGGGTGATGATGCCCAGGACATAATAAGAGCGGTTCAGGATAAGTATAAGAGAATTTCAGATGGTAAGGCAACTTTCACACAAACGTACAAACCTTCATCAGGAAAATTGAAGACTTCTTCTGGAACGATTTATATCAAGAAGAAGAATAAATACAGAATAGAAACGAAAGGTCAGAAGGTTATTACGAATGGTGTTACTTCCTGGACGTATAATACTTCGAAGAATCAGGTTGTCATAGATAATTATAAAGATAACGGCAGTACCTTCTCCCCGAATAAATTTTTATTTGACTATCCCGTTAACTTTTACTCTGACCTTGAAGGAGAAGAGAACGTATCGGGAGTCGAATGTTATGTAATTAAGTTAACACCCAGGAGAAAGGGTTCTGTTAAATCGGCAAAGATCTGGATAGATAAAAGTGATGATATAATTAGAAAGATAAGAATCGTATCGAAAGGTTCTGTAAATACTTATACACTGAAGAAGGTCACACTTGATGCCGGTATTAGTTCTTCAAAATTTGATTTTACACCACCAAGCGGAGCAGAAATTATTGACCTTCGCTAATATAATTTATTGAGTTTAATTTTATTTCAAAAGTTAAGTACTTGCATGCTTAACTTTTTTTATTTTAAACAATACGGATATTTTGTCAACTAAGCTTAAGAACACTTTAAAGTTTATCATCTTATCGGCATTGCTGGTTTTTTTTATGTATCTTGCCTTTAAAGGAATTGATTTTGAAAAGCTTCTTAATGAACTCAAGAAAACAAATTATTTCTACGCGATAGGCGGAACATTAATAGGTGTTGTGATTGGCAGTTATTTCCGGGCATTAAGGTGGAGATATTTACTTGATCCTTTAAAAGAAAATATTCGTGTTAGGAATTTGTTTTCGGCAATTATGGTAGGATATTTGGCAAATGCAGTCATCCCGCGTTCAGGTGAAGTTGCAAGACCTCTTTTATTAGCACAAAAAGAAAGCATTTCCCGTGCCGCCTCGTTTGGAACAATCATTGCAGAAAGGATGATCGATGTATTGACTATGCTTATTATGTTTGGCTTCTGTTTGTTTTTATACAGGGAAAAGATATCAGAAGCTTTCGGAGAGTATGATTTGGTGAGCATTGCCCTATATGCTTCTATTGCGATATTAGTTATTGTTCTGATTATGATAATCATGATTCTTAATCTGGAAAAAACTGATATGATTATTGGAAAGCTAACGAAAAAGTTCTTACCAAAAAAATTCCATGAGAAGATTCATAATATTTTTATTTCTTTGATCAATGGATTTCTTTTTATTAAATACCCAAAAGAGTATTTAAAGATATTTGTCTTATCTGTTTTAATATGGGTGTCGTATGTTACGTCAGCGTATGTTACTATGTTTGCGTTTAAAATAGATCTGAGCTTTCTCGATGCAAACCTTGTTCAGACAATGATGGCATTTGCAATGATGATTCCATTGCCCGGTAATTCCGCTGGTTCGTTTCACTTCTTTGGTAAGACTGTATTGGTTAGTGTGTTCGGAATTAATCCCGAGTTAGCAATTGGATATGTTAGTGTTCTGCATCTTTTAGGTCTTATTGCTTTAATACTAATAGGTTTTTATTATTCTATGAAAGAAAACGTAAAATTTAGTCAATTAAAAAACAAAAATAGTTAGTTATGAGAATTGGAATAATTGGGACAGGGTATGTTGGACTTGTTACGGGTACATGCTTTGCAGAAAGCGGTAACGATGTTTACTGCATGGACAATAATCCAAAAGTTGTAGAAACATTAAAAAAAGGGATCAGCACAATTTATGAACCTCAATTAGAGGAGCTTATTAAGAAGAACATTAAAGAAGACAGATTATTTTTCACGAATAATCTTGAAGAGGCAGTAGATAAGAGCGAAATAATTTTTTTATGTTTACCGACACCGCCCAATGAAGACGGTTCCGCTGACCTGACTCACGTACTAAATGTTTCGAAAGATGTTGCACGGCTTTTAAAAGAAAGCAAGATAATTGTTGCAAAAAGTACTGTACCTGTAGGAACCAGTGATAAGGTTAAGGATATTTTTAAGAAATACTCAAAGTATGATATAGAGTATGCTTTCAATCCGGAATTTCTAAAAGAGGGGGCTGCTGTAAATGATTTCATGTCTCCTGATAGGGTAGTTGTTGGTTCGGAATCTGAGAAGGCTATAGAAGCAATGAGGGAAATATACTCGGCTTTTATGAGAACCTCAAATAGGTTTATTGTGATGGATGAGAAAAGTTCAGAGATAACAAAATACGCGTCGAATGCAATGCTTGCAACAAGAATATCATTCATGAATGATATTGCAATGCTTTGCGAAAAAGTAAATGCAAACATTGATAGTATAAGAGTTGGAATGAGTACGGATTTAAGAATTGGGGATAAGTTTTTATTTGCCGGAGCAGGCTACGGGGGAAGTTGTTTCCCGAAAGATGTAAAGGCTTTGATAAAAACCGGTGAAGAATGCGAGATTGATTTTAAAATATTAAAAGCTGTCGAAGAGATAAACCAGAACCAGAGGGAGCTTCTATTTGATAAGATTAAAATACATTTTAATCATGACCTTAACGATAAAACTTTTGCAATATGGGGGCTTTCTTATAAACCCCGAACGGATGATATAAGAGAAGCACCGGCAATAACGTTAATCGAGAGGATTATAGAAGAAGGCGGGAAGGTAAATGTTTGCGATCCTGCTGCAATTGAGAGGGGTAAGGCTTATTTCAAAGAGAGCTCGGATAAAGTAAGATTCTTTGAGATTTATTATGATACATTGAAAGATGTTGACGCAATGTTATTAATTACCGAATGGAATGAGTTTAGAAAACCTGATTTCAAAAGAATGAAATCACTAATGAAAACACCTGTTATATTCGATGGAAGAAATATTTATAATCCTGAACTCTTGAAGAAGAAAGGATTCATTTATTACGGGATAGGGAAGTAATCTAAAGTAAAGCGATAACTATGATTGAGAAAGTATCATTATTCTTAAAAGGTTTCGGGATGGGTGCTGCTAATATTATCCCGGGAGTGTCCGGCGGAACGATTGCTTTGATAACAGGCATTTACGAAAGATTGATAGCAGCTCTCCATAACTTTGACTACCAGGCGGTTAAATTGTTTTTTAAGTTTAAGTTTAAAAAGCTTTATGAAAAAGTAGATGGTAGTTTTTTAGCTTTGCTCATACTTGGTGTTGTTGTATCAACATTCACCCTTGCAAAACTAATGAAGTATCTGCTTGAGTATCATGAGACTTTATTATTTGCATTCTTCTTCGGTTTAATTTTAGCTTCGATAATAATTGTAATGAAAAGAGTTAAGAACTGGAATGTATTAATATTCTTCTGGTTTATTGTTGGAGCAATTGCTGCTTATTTAATAACCTCATCAAAATCTATAAACACTCCTGATACGGCTTTGTATATTTTCCTTTCTGGTTTCATTGCGATTATTGCAATGATACTCCCCGGAATTTCCGGTTCATATATTCTTTTAATATTAGGGAAGTATAAATTTGCGATAGTATTAGTATCTAGCTTAACTAGCTATTTCAAAAACGCTGTTGTGGGTGTATTCAAGGGTGATTTTTCAAAGATAATTTCATTATTCCCTGCATCCGAAATAGGTCTTACAATTATATTCCTTGTAGGTTGCGTCCTGGGTCTGGTAATTTTCTCGAAGTTGCTCAACTGGTTATTTAAAAGGTATCACGACTCCACTATTTCTGTTCTTGCAGGATTTATGCTGGGATCGCTTAATATTATCTGGCCCTGGAAGGTTATCATTGATACATATATTGATCCGAGAGGTGTTGAGAAAAAAATTCAGGAAAATATCTTCCCAACAGAAATCGACCAGATGTTTTTTTATATCATCGGGTATATTGTTGCTGGATTTGTAGTTGTATACCTCATTGAAAAGTTCTCGTACATCGGTAGTAAAAAGAAAACCTAATCGTAGTAATATTGTCTTTCTTCTTTATCTATCGTTTTCAAATAAACAGCAAGCTGTCCTCTATGATGGATTTCATGGTCGAGCATTTTATAGATTAGCAGTTCTAAAGTCATCTGTTCTTCTCCGGATTTTCTTTCAGCTTTTATTATTTTAACATATTCTTTCTGTTCTAAACCCTCTATAAAAATTGCACGTTTGTTTTTAGTTCCCTCTAACACATCGATTAGTTTCTGCATGTCATCTTCCTTTTTGATATCAACGGAATATGCCATTCCTAAGTTAGGACCAAGACTCTTTGTTTGATAAGCATCGATCAAAGCATGGTCACAATCAATGATATGCTGAGCTAAATCTGCAACACTCATCGAGTCTTTATCTAATCTCCAGTTTTCATATCCTGCTGGAACTGCTCTTAATCTTTTTAAGGTTGATTCTCTTACAGCGATGGAGAATTTGGTTAATTCTTTCATGATAATTTATTTAAAAGAACTTCTTAAATTCGGATATATTCTTAAAGGTAATTTTAATGACTTAAGTAATTTAGTTTATAAATTGAAAATCTTCATTTCATACCATAAAAAGCATTTGTTTTGCATCATTTTCCAATTGAAATTCGGGAAAAAGCAGTTGAAATGTGCCAAATTCTGCTTGCTTTGCGTTACAAATCGACTGATCTGCAATACAAATCGACTGCTTTGCGTTACAAATCGACTGATCTGCAATACAAATCGTCTGCTTTGCGTTACAAATCGACTGCTTTGCGTTACAAATCGACTGATCTGCGTCGCAAATCGACTGATCTGCGTCGCAGGTCAGTGACAAATGCCCAAAATTTAAACAAAAATGAGGTTTTTGAAAAATAAGGCAAATAGTAAGGATTTTTATTTAATATTGTCTGAAATAATTATTCTCATAATAGATGTATAAAATTTTTATACATATGTATATAATACTATTCAACGAAAGATGCTTAAAATAAGCGAAATTCGCAATATTCTGATGCATTACTCAAATTTAAGGATAAGAATTAATTATTTAGATAAAAATATTGCTAAAAACGCATAATTAACGGCTTTTTTCTCTGGCACAATAATTGGATTATATATTATTGAATGATTAAAAATTAAACTCAGAGGGAATAAAATCATGACAAACGAAAAAATTTTAGTAGTAGACGACGAAAGAACCGTCTGCAATAGCATAAATAAAATATTATCAAGAAAAGGCTATTCAGTTGATAAATCTTTAAACGCTGAAGAAGCAATGATAAAAATCAATAATAATAAATATGATTTAGTCATTACTGATATGAGAATGCCTAAAGTAAGCGGTATAGAATTACTTGAACTCATAAAGAAATATTATCCTGAGCTCGAGGTTGTAATGATAACTGGATATCCGTCAGTAGATACTGCTGTCGAAGCTATGAAACTTGGTGCGTCTGATTATCTGTCTAAACCTTTCACACCAAATGAACTTATAGAAATCGCTGAAAATGCACTTGAGAAAAGGAAACTAAAACCTGAAGAAAGTAAAAAAGTCGAAGATAAGGATGAGGAAATAACCGTTTATAGTTCTGGCTTAATTGAAGAAGAGAAAAAGGACATAAGTGATGATATTAGAGAGACACCATCTGATTTACTTGATGTTGATATGCCCTTTAATAAGAGTGAGCTTGAAAAGTATACATCGAAGGCATATGTCAATTCATTGACTCGTTCCGATATCCTTATCAGCAGCAAGTATAAGGATTTTGATAGTGCTTATATTCGTACTGATACTAAGAAACAAAAGAAGAATAAGAAAAGCATGAAGGAAATTGACTTCAACAATGTACCCGAGAAAAATCAATCAAAAGGTATTGTTGATACGTACTTACCTTATAAATATTCCGAATTGGTTCGCATGACAGGACCTGATTATATAAACGCTCTTGACAGAACGGATATTCCTCGAGCAGCACTTTATGCAAGAGAGTTTGCAAAGAAACATTTAGTATTGGTCGTAGATGATCCGATGGTGCATAGAATTCTTGGTAGTATCTTGCCTAAAGATGAATTTGCGGTTGACACAGTGTCTGATGAAGCTGCTGCAATGAACAAAATGAAATATAATGAGTACGATTTAATTTTTTTGAATGTGAACCAATCTAAAAGCTCCCATACAGAGGTGTTGAACAAAATTAAGAGTTTATATCCTGATGTGCCGGTTATAATAGTATCGGGAAAAGATTCTGTTAATAGAGCAGTCGATGTAATGAAGACAGGTGCGTTTCATTATATTAACAAACCCTTTACAATAGATGAGTTCAAGAATGTAACTAAAGAAGCTTTGAGTATGTAATGGGTTAATTTGATAAAAAATATAAAGACATCGTTGATGTAAGGTGTTGAGATACGAAGTACAGATCAGTTTAATATTTTTTAAATAGAGAATAAGGATAACAAAGTTATGAAAAACAAAAAAGTTTTAATTATTGATGACGAAAAAACAGTATGCGATAGTGTAAAAAAAATATTATCAAGGAAAGGGTACACCGTTGAGGATTCATTAAATGCGAATGAAGCAATGGAGAAGATCAAATTAACAACCTATGATTTAGTGATAACGGACATGAAAATGCCTGAAGTGAGCGGATTAGAACTTCTTGAAATTGTTAAAGACTACTATCCGGAAATTGAAGTGATTCTTATAACTGGTTACCCTTCTTTTGATACAGCTAAGAAAGCTTTCAGACTTGGAGCTATAGATTATCTCTCGAAACCTTTTATACCAAACGAGCTTATCGATATTACCGAGAAAGCCATTAATAAAAAAAAGATTCATATCGATATCAATCGAATCAATAAAGCAAAGGATAGTGTGGGAAATGAAAGGAACCCAAGGTTAGCGACTTTTTATGAAGATGATAAAGGTTACAAAGATACGGAAAAGGTTTCGTTTGAAAAGATTAACGGTGTATTACAAGTGATCTCTGGAGATCCATCAATATTAGAAGCAAAGGTTAGAGAATTGATATATATCGCATTGTCAATATGTACACAACGTCAATGGAGTTTAGCTTATCATATGAAAAACGCATTCGAAAAAGGGGCAAGCAGGCAGGAAATATTGTACGTAGCAAGCATGGCGTTCTCGATGATCGGAGGTCCCGGTCCTTCTTATTTAGTCCGCTTCAGGAAGCTTTAGCTCTATTTGATACTAAAGATGAAAGTGCTTAGTTATTTCAATTGAAATTGATAAAAGCAGTCTTTCGTTTATTTATAATATGACAATATGACTATCATATCTTTGCTCATATTGTTGTCATAGAACCAATCCAAACAAATCCTTATGTCATACAAAATCCATGTTCTACTAATTGTTGCGTTTCCTTCTCTTATTGCTTTGCAGAAATTCTCATCATCATTGACATCAGTTCCGTATCGAATAAAATCTACATTAATATCTTCTTCTCCAAAATTATTTCTTAGGTGATTATAGATCGATTCGAATACCGGTACGTTGGGATTTTCTACATAAAATGTTTTACTGTCAAATTGTAATAAAATTATTCTATCAAAGCAACCTACGTTCGATTTATAGTATGTGTCGAAGCCATCAGTCAGACCAAGGTAAGTCCATCCGTCAACATTAGAAAAATTTGTAATGTCAATCTCATCGAATGTTTGGGATAGAGATACACTGGATACTAATAAAAATACAAACAGGATTCTTATCGCTCTCATAATATTAGATTCATATTACAATAAAAAATACTTTGCAATAATCTCATCAGCAATTGCATAACCTTTCTCATTTAATTTAAGTTCATGTTCGTTTATTACAGCGTATTCATTTATCATTAATTCATTTATTGCTTTTTCATGTTTAGATTTAAAATCCTCATCAAATAATTTTTTATACTTTTCAAAATTAATACCACTGCTTCTCAGAGTAAGCATAATGAATTCTGTTTTCATTTCACTAAAGGTTAAGGTATGTTCTTTAACAATTGGAAGCTGACCATTTCTTAAACTTTCATTATACTTATTTAAGCTTCTGAAATTTTCCCATCTTGTCTTATTGAAAAATGAATGAGATGATGGTCCGAATCCTAAATAGTTAACATACTCCCAGTATTTCAGGTTATGTTTTGATTCAAATCCTTCTTTTGCATAGTTTGAAATTTCATACTGCTGGTAACTCTCTGTTCTGAGTTTATCTGAAACAAATTCATATAATTCTGCTTCAATCGCATCACTGTTTTGTAAATCAGTCTTTCCCTTTATTTGCTTATATAACAAAGTTTTTTCATCAAAGATTAATGTATATGCCGAAATGTGCGGAATATTGAATTTTATTAATTTGTTTAATGAATATTCAACATCGTTTATCTTTTGCTTAGGGAGGGAATATATTATATCAACACTTATGTTCTCAAGGATGTTCCTTGCTTTTATAACAGTGTCTTCCGCTTCTTTTGCTGAATGCTCTCTTGTGAGAAACTTAAGTTCTGTATCTAAAAAAGACTGAACACCAATACTTAACCTGTTTATCCCGATTTGTTTTAATTCTTTTAGGTAATAGTTATTAAGGTCTTCGGGATTGCATTCTATACTTATTTCTGTTGGTGAGTTTATTTTAAATCCTTGATAGAGAATATTTAGAATATTTTCAATATGCTTTAACTTAATTAATGATGGTGTACCTCCTCCGAGATAGATTGAATCAAATTCTATATCATTGTAGTTAGGAGAAGTTAATTTAATTTCTTCGGTTAGGCTTAATATAAAGTTATCCAGTAAATTCAAGTTAGTAGTGAAGAAGAAATCACAATAGTTACATCTCTTTCTGCAAAAGGGTATGTGTATGTAAATTCCAGCTTTTTCCATAAATAAAAAATCGTGCATGATTGTTTATCATACACGATTAATTTAAGTTTTTAAATCTAAACGTTCAATTGGAAATTTGATTATTTCATCATTAACACTTCATTAATTCTTTCCATTGCCCAATCGATTTCCTCTTTTGTAATAACAAGCGGAGGTGCAAATCTTATAACGTTCACGTGAGTTTCTTTACAGAGAATGCCTTTCTTCATTAACGCTTCACAGAATCTTCTCGCTCCGTTGGCTTCATCTTTTAATTCGACACCGATGAATAAACCTTTTCCTCTTATTTCTTTAATATGAGGAGATTTTATTTCTTGTAACCTATCCATAAAATATTTTCCTAATTCAAATGAATTTTCTATGAGTTTCTCTTCGATTAAGACTTTTATACTTTCCCTTGCGATAGCTGCTCCTAATGGATTACCGCCGAAAGTAGAGCCGTGGTCACCAGGATTGAACACGCCAAGCACTTCTTTACTCGATAAAACCGCCGATACAGGATAACATCCTCCCGAAAGGGCTTTACCGATTGTTACAACGTCGGGTTTTATTCCATCGTATTCGAAAGCGAATAATTTACCCGTTCTTCCTAATCCTGATTGAATTTCATCCGTGATTAAAAGCACGTTATTCTTTTTGCAAATGTCGTGTGCTTTTTTCAAATATCCATCCGATGGAATTATCACACCGCCTTCACCCTGAACTGGCTCAACAATGAAAGCTACCGTATTAGGTGTAATTGATTTTTCTAAAGCGTCCACATCATTAAACGGAATTATTTTGAAACCCGGTGTCAGAGGACCGAAACCGTCTTTGTATTGTTCTTCTGATGAAAAGCTTATAACTGTTATAGTTCTTCCCGCGAAGTTATTTTCGCATACAATAATTTCAGCCGAGTTCTTCGGTATGTTTTTGGTTTTATATCCCCATTTACGGGAAGCTTTAATTGCTGTTTCGATAGCTTCAGCACCGGAGTTCATAGGTAGCATCATTTCGTATCCTGTTAGTTCACACAACTCTTTGCATAAAAGTGGAAGCTGGTCGTTTCTGAAAGCACGGGAAGTAAGCGTAACCTTATCTGCCTGTTCCTTCATTGCTTTTATAATTCTTGGATGGCAGTGTCCCTGGTTAACTGCTGAGTAAGCTGCAAGGCAGTCAAGGTATTTATTCCCATCGACGTCCCATACCCAGACACCTTTGGCTTTGTTGATAACTACGTCGAGTGGATGATAATTATGAGCTCCGTATTGATCTTCGATTTTTATATAGTCTTGTGTGTTCATTCATTTGTATTTAGGATTTTTAAAAACAATTAAGATACCAAAATTTAATATGATATTCGAGGTGGATTATAATTCAAAGAATTAAATTGAATTCTAAAATTTTGAATTGTAAATGAAATATATTTAAAAATTTTCATTGAGAGATTTGAACTATTTAGGTAGTTTTGAGCTAATTTAATTTTATCAAAAATATAAATTAAGGAGTAACAATGGCAAAGTATAAAATAGCCTGGCTGCCGGGCGATGGATGCGGAATCGATGTCTTAGATGCTGCAAAAATCGTTCTCGATAAAATTGGTCTCGATGCAGAATACATTTACGGTGATATCGGATGGGAATTTTGGTGCAAGGAAGGTGATGCATTTCCCGAAAGAACTGTTGAGTTATTAAAGAATGTAGATGCGGCTATGTTTGGTGCGATAACGTCAAAACCCGCTAAAGATGCTGCGGCTGAACTAATTCCTGAACTTCAGAATCAGAATCTTCTTTACAGATCTCCAATCGTTCGAATGAGACAGTTATTCGACCTGTACATCTGTCTTAGACCTTGTAAAGCTTATCCGGGAAATCCTCTAAACTATAAGGATAATATTGACCTTGTTATTTTCCGTGAAAACACTGAAGATTTATATTCTGGTGTAGAGTTCAATCCAGTTCCCGAAAAGTTATCGGAAGTCTTGACAGAGTTATCTAAACCATTTGCGAAGTTCAAAGATATTCCCGGAGATCAATATGCAATTTCCTGCAAAGTCAATACTCATAAAGGTTCGGAGAGAATCATAAGAGCTGCTTTTGAATTTGCTGAGAAATTTAACAGGAAGAAAGTTACTGTTGTTCATAAAGCGAATGTTGTCCGGGCTACCGATGGATTGTTCCTTGAGATAGCGAAAGAAGTTTCTAAGGATTTTCCTGGTATAGAATTAGATAATGCAAATATCGACGCAA
>Ga0180432_10004544_pt1 | contig 18942 bp, 29 predicted proteins | sample SS_ome_10_FD_132414 | JGI IMG/M metagenome (GOLD analysis project Ga0180432, IMG submission 132414) | Hypersaline lake sediment archaeal communities from the Salton Sea, California, USA - SS_1_MS_2 metaG | ecosystem: Environmental > Aquatic > Non-marine Saline and Alkaline > Hypersaline >...
GATGTACCTGCAGGTTATTTGCAGATGGACGATATGATTAAGATTGAAAAAGATGGAACTGAGTACCGAGCTTGCATAGATTTTATTGACGAGGAAATTGGCTCTCAAGCAAACTATTTCAGGATTGGGGTTAGGTACTTAGACGCCAGCACAATTGATGCTACTTCCTTTGCTGTAGGGACAAGAATTGAAATATGGCCGCGATGGTTTTCTACCAAACGCAACAATCGCTTTCATCGCAGACTTTTCGTTGAGATGAGGAAATTTATCGAGCACTTAACCAAAGCAAAAACCACATTTGGAAATTTTGTGGTTACTGAGCCAAATAGCTACACCGACAGTTACGTACATGATCCATATACCGGAACATATATCGAAGAAACATCCGGAAGAAAATCTCATAATGCATCAATGCGTTGCAGGAACTTAAAATATTATTCTTATGGTTACTTGTACACATTTATTCAATGGGCACTTTATCGGCTTGCTTTCAGCCACGTCTGGGAATCAAATATTGTCGTTAACAACGCTATCATGGCAGCTACGGTCCGGGCTAAATATACAGTTGGTGCTGATCCACCACAAACTGTAAAAACAGAATTATATCTTACAAGTTCGATTAAAAAAGAATTCAGCATCGTTTGCCAAACAAAGGGCGATTATTACGAAGTTGAAGATACTTTGAATGTTTCTGCTGCTACAGTTGCAGGGTGGTTACAAAATCCAGCATCAGCTCCTTCGCAATGTAAATATCATGTAACTCAACCTGCCCAGGAAGGCGATCCTTATGGTGGTGATCCCAATAAAAAACAGCAGAAAACATATTCCGGTAATTACGATTGGCCCGGAGCTGGAGGGGTGAAAGAAGCCCAACTGGAAGTTGATTATACTATCACAGTTCCAAATGGCAACGGTGTCAATTGAAACTTCAGCAATTACAAACTGACTTTATCGAAAATGTCGACCGTACTGATTATTGGCTGAAACGAGGCCTTAACAATAACCAAATTCAACATTACGGACTCGGTTATGATATTGTGAAAAATTTAGTAACGATACCTTGGTTTTGGGACAATACACTTATTGGTATTGTAGGCAGGCGTTTGGACATCGACCGTGGAAACAAATTTGTCAGTTATGAAGGATTCAAACGCAAACGTCACTTTTATATCCCATCCGGTAAAGTAAAAACCAAGCAGACACTACTTTTAGTAGAAGGTAGCCTGGATGCTATTAAATGCTATGAGCTTGGTTTCAAAAATGTTTTAGCGACATACGCAGTTCACCTAACCATCCAGCAGGTCGACCTGATAAAAAAGTTAGCCCCGACCGAGGTTTTTATAATGCTTGATGGTGACAATTACGGCCAAACCGGCAATGAGACACTACAGGAACAGCTCTGGCATATCGTACCAAAATGTACAACAATTTCTTTGCCGGAAGGCATAGACCCCTGGGAATGTAAAAATCTTACTGATTTTATTCCCCTTCCTCAAAATCCAACTGCTCCAAAAACTGATTAAGTTCTTCGGCAAATTTCTCTTTGGGCTTGATACCTACTGGTTCGGGTTCGAAGCCGGGTTCCTGTAAGTAATCTTTTTCCCAGAGGTCAGTTTGTGACAAATCAATTTCGTCCGGCAATGTTACTATTTTTCGCTCTGTAATTTGCCAGTTGAATATAGGACAAAGTTGCAGGCGTTTTACTTCAGCTTCACGTTTCAAGATTTTAGTTATTTCAGGTTTATCAATTCGCCAGATTGTATCTGTTATGAAGTGTCCGAGCTGGTACCAGTATACCTGTTCTCGATGACATAATTCGTGGCTTGTATGCCGTTCGATACTAATAAGTTGTCTGCACTCCCATCCTTGTAGGTATTTTCCTTCTTATAACGAGGATTCATATCGACAATGTAAATCCTGGATAATAGCTTTTTGATACTCTCGATGACAAGTAAGGGGAATAATCGTTTTCTGGATTGCATTATAAGCATCGTAACCTGTTTTACATTTACCATTGATAAAGAGTTTTGAAGATTTCCACGGCCTTACAATAGACCATAATTGTTCAATTAACTCGAAATCATTTCTGATAGTATCCTGAGTGGTTACGACTGTATTAGGTCTATCTTTGCAGGCAGGACGGAAGTTTTTGAATTTAGAGGCCAGGTTAATTGCTTCGTCGTAACACACCGACCACGATTTGCCAAACTGGATTTTAAGCTCAAGGTTCATAGTTCACTTTTTTATCGGCTTATTGTCAACAGTTTCTTTTCGTCTATTTTCTATATACTTGTCAATCTTATCCATTATACTTTTGTAAGATTCGTGTTCTGCTTCTTCAACTTCATCAAAAGCTTTTATACTACCTAATTTGATGTACTCCAGTTTTCTTTGATGACACCTCTTTTGCAACTCTAAAACACCTTCAAAAATTTGTGTATCTTTGTACCACCCATACCTTCCTGCTAAGTCAAAAACTTTTAATCGCAATTTGTGATGAGATTCTAACTTGTTAATATGGTTATGATAAACTCTTGTATCTATAGTACCATTTTCAATTGCAAAACACTTTAACTTATACAAGATTTCCAACCAATTGAATTCTTCATTCTGCTTGAGTTCTGATGACTCAAAACTAAAAAATTTATTCGAAATATCAGGTTTGCTTTGTCCTTTGTTTGGGTTAATACCAGCTTCTTTACAGAGATTCTTCAATTGTGTATTTTCATCTCTGAGTAAGCTTATAGTATTTTCTAACCGTTCAATTTTAGCTTGTAAACGTTGAATTTCCTTGGCCGAATGGTTTTCTTCTTGCCCCCAGGCCAAATTGCAAAATACAAACCAACCAGTTATCAATACCAACAGTTTTTTCCTGTTCATATTTTGTTTCTCCTAAACCAGCCAATCATCAATCGGCAATTTATTTACTGCTGTTCTAAGAGATGAATCAACCGAAGTATAAAACTTTCTTGTTGTTTCTGGGCTGCTATGTTCAAGGAGCTGCTGAGCAACAGCCAGCGACTCACCTCTTTGCTGCAATACAGAACTGAATGTAACACGAAGATCTTGATATCTTAGATTTGGCAATCCTGCATTTTCACGAATTTTTTTCCACTTCTTATGAGTATTGGTATCAGCAAATAATTTAATTTGACCATTTGAAAGAGAATTAACATAGTCAGTCAGGGCGTTCATGATTGCATTGGGTAAGGGACGGTCTATCATTGATTTGCCGGTCTTTTTGCTCTTGGTATCGATAGAGTTGGTCTCAAAATTAATGTCTTGAATCTTGAGGGATTCTGTGTCATTTTTTCGTAATCCGGTGCCCAGAGAAAGCAGAATACGGATATACCAAGTGCTATCGAAGTTTTTAGCTGCTATCAATAAATTGTGAATTTGTTCCGTGGTTAGTGGCTTGACTTTTTTATCTTCAGTCTTAATTTTATGAACTTCGATATCTGGAACGATATAACGTCGTTTTTTGTCCTGAGCCCAATTTAAGAACGCCCTCAGATTAGATATGTCCTTGTTAAGTGTCCATTTTGAAATTTTTTTCTTATTATCTTTTTGCCTACTACGTTTTACAATAAACTGATCTACAACGGCCTGGGTAATATTTCTGGATGATATTGGACCTACGATTATTTCAAAGTGTCTCAGAGTAAGTTCTGCCTGGTATTTTGCATCGTTTGTACATTGTCGAACGTCAAATGAATATAAATATTCTTTTTTAATGGTTTCCCAATCAACATTGATGATTCCGGTAAAAACATCAGAATTTAGTTGATGATACTTTATCTGGGCGAAATGGTTTGCCATAGCCTTGGTAGGTAATGATTTACTTCGTTTTTTGCCGGATTCATACCACCCGACCCACCAACCAGGTTTGTTAGTTCGTTGATATGTCCAAGTTTTTTTCATAGAAACAGGCGCCTTATAGTGTCCTGTATTTTTACGATATTTGAATGCTGTTTACAAGTCTCTATTCCGTAAGAAATTAAAAAGCCAACGGTCGGATTCGAACCGACAACCACTGGTTTACAAAACCAGTTTTAAGGTCGACTATTAACGTTTCCTGCGTTCTTGGTACTAAAAACGCTGTGATAGAAATGCTGCAAGTGATACTCGTGATTAAAATCAGAGTCCTAATGGTGTCCTAAATGTTACTTGCTTAATTCTATCATTTTCATTTTTACTTTTTACTTGTCAGGTTTTTATCTGGTTATTATAATTTCCGTCAGTTGTTCACCACGATACAAACGAACCAGGGTGGGGAAACCGTGGCAAGACAACACCCAGCTTGATATACATGGATGTTAACAATGTCTCAACAACTTTCCCTGGATGAAATTATCAAAGAACATACAGAAAATGTCTGCAAAAATAGCAAGACAATTAATCCTTTTGAGGCTTGCTACGCTTTCGGCGTTCAACAAGAGCTCTGCCAGCTTTGCGACCAGCTTCAATCTGCTCATCAGCAATCTGACGTACAAGCTCAATAAATGTATCACCAGCTAATGATTGATTAAGCAGGCGAGCCTGGATTTCTTCTGGCAATTGAGTCCAAAGTTTGGCAGCTGCAGCAAGGTTAGTTTTGACTTTTTGGCCTCGTTCTTTGGCCTGAGAACGGAAACACCTTGCTATGTCAGCTGGGACTTTGCTGGCTAAATTTACGCCCTTTTCTTCATATATTTCACTTTTTTTCATGGTTGCAAGTAGTTTACATTCCTGAACTTATGTTAATCAAAGGTTAATTTTTCAAAATTTTCCTGATTTTTCCTGATTTTTTCCTTGTCTCATAGGTGATAGAAGTTAATATAGAGTTCAGAAAAGTTCAGAAATACTTACAAAGGTAAATTATGAAAGATAAATTATGAAATACAAACCAGTAGAATCCATCACATTAACAAAGGCAAACAATCCTGATGTCCTTATGGCCGTTAACGAGTTAGCATGGCTTGAGGACAACGGTGTACATGATATAGCGGCCCGACTCCTCCTTGAGAGTGCTAACGAAAGAATAGCAAAACAGAAGCATATTTGTCAAGAAAAATCTTGCCCAGTTTAACAGTGGGAAAAATGGCAAAGAAGCAAAAACTACAACCTGTTATCGAAATACCAGCAAGCCTGGACCCTAACAAACTTGTTAACACTGATACCATCGCGTGTCATTTTCCCCTTACTAATGATTACCTACGTAAGCTCCGTTCAGATCGCAGGGGACCGCGATGTTACAAACTGGGTAAGACCGTTTTATACAAACCAGCTGAAGTAGCAGACTGGCTGAATACTGTAATTGCAATTCGTGAACCGCAGGTGGTGATTTGAATGTGTGATTATCTAAACGAACACGGAACATGCAGGGGTTGTCATGGATGCGATACAAGTAATGCCTGTGATAACTGCGGTGCTGATTGTGAGTATGACTATCACATCTGCGATTGTGGTTCTGTGGTCTGTCTCGATTGTACTGCGGTCTGTGATATTTGTGGCAAGCGTTTTTGTAAACGGTGCTGGTCAGTAGCCAAAGACGAAGTGAAGGGTGGACTCAATGTACAAAATACAGGTTTAGATATTTGCTATGCCTGTACTGAAAATGGCGAAGTTCAAAAAGCTCTGGAAGAAGAACGAGCTAAATTGGTTGGTATGAAAGGGAATTAAAAATGAACACAGAAAAACTGGTAATTTATCCATCAAAAACAGTAGGCGACCTTTACTACAACAGCATTGCGGGTTTTAAGGGCGATGTACATGACGCTAAAGAATTTGCACGCCAACACAATTTCGGTGGTGGAGTTGAAATTTACAACCCTCAAACCAGAAAGTTTAGGAAAGTTTAATGTCCCTGATAGCACTAACAGAAGAAGATAAATTTCTAAATCAAATTGCTGAGGGCATTGGCAACACCGACAAGGGTTATTGGTTTAGTGCTGAGTCGGTAATAATTGACGCCGATGGTGTTGAATGGCTGGAGTTTGAGTTTTCGTCAACCAGGGCTCCAGAAATCAGAATACGAATCAAAAAGAATGAATTAGAAACCTATTTTGGAGGAATTTCAAAATGACTACAGAAACATTGGAACAAGTTGACAAAATGTTCGCTGGAGACCAACAGTCAGTAGAAGCAGTTGCTGCAGAGTTAGCAGAACACATCGCATTGGAGGACGAAGCTTTATCGGTAATAGACAAGGAATTAAAAGAACGTAAAGCAAGACTCGATGAAGCCAAAGAAAAGTTAGCTGAAATTTTAATGCAGGCTGGGTTGAAAAGTATCAAGCTTGAATCTGGATTAAGTCCGCTTGTTCAAATTAATCGCAGGTTTTACAAACAAACCGGCGTTACTGATGACCAGCTTTTTGAATTCTTAAAAGAAAACAACCTTGACGGAATTATCAAGCCGTATGTTCACTTCGGAACTCTGCAATCCACGCTTAAGGATTTTGAAGAACAAGGTAGTGTTTTACCAGATACGATCTTCAACATTATTAACCAGAAAACAATCAGAATGAACGGCAAGACCAAGTTTCTGGCAGGAAGAAAGGAAAAGTAATATGGCTTTTACAGGAAAAGCGACTTATTCGGCAAGGACAACTTTACCGGAATTGGTAGAGGACGTATCTGATTTAATCGGGATAATTTCACCCTATGAAACACCGTTGTTGGACGCCCTTGGTGACCCACTTCGTGAAACAACCAGCACACATCATGAGTGGCTTGAGGATAATCTTTTGCCGAACAAAGGAAGGATTGACGAACCTGGAATAACAAATCCATTGGAAAAAGAGATTCTTGTAGTTGATGGAAATGTATTTCGTGTTGGAGACCAGCTCCAAGTTAAAGGTTCAGACGAATTGATGCTGGTAACAACAATTCACGATAAAGATGGTTTGACAGTTGAGCGTGGTTATGCTGGCACAAAACCAGAACCGCTAAAAGACGGACAGATAATCAATATTCTTGGCAATCCTGAAATCAAAAACCGTTTCACCGAAAGAATCCACTGTAGCAATTATACGCAAAAATTCACTGCAACAGTTAAGGTCAGAACAAGCGATATAGCAGCGAGCCAGTTGGGACTTGTGAGGAAGCTTTTAAGAGACCTTGAGAATGCTGTAATCAATGAAACGCCTGATCCAAGAGCACTTGAGAATAGCCCGTTGTATAAAGGTACATGGGAACGCAAAATACGTGGAATTATCCCCACCTTAAAGACCAACATTGTTGATGCCAACAATGACGATCTAAGCGAAAAACTGATAAACAGTATCCTGAAACAACTCTGGGAGAATAGCAATGGCAATATTGACTTGATTGTTGTTGGAGGCATCCAAAGCCGAAAGTTAAAAAATTGTGTACCAAAGTCACTTATAGGTCAATCCAGAACTTATGAGAGTGATTATGGTATTTGTCAGATTATTGCATGTCGCCGGATGCCTCAGGATGCAGCTGTGTTTTTGGATTCGTCACGAATTAGTGTTTTGCCTTTAGCTGGTCGTAGTTTTCATTTTAAGCCTTTAGCGAGCAGCGGTGACTATGAGTGTGGTGAATTGAGTGGTGAGTATACCCTTGAGCTGAAGAACGAGGCCGCCCATGGGCTTATCAAAAACTTAAGTATCAAATCACATTGTAACGCTGAAACCTCGCCAGCTTAAAGCGTGAGGCAAAGAACAAAATTACAAAGGGGAGTTTTATGGAAAAGATAACAAAAAATTTAGAACGTGCATTAACTGTTCTGCAACTAGCAAACAATGAAATCGAGCGTATGCGAATTATGAAGCGGGCGTTGCCCAACAGTAATTCACATGGTGAGCTTCTTGGTGAAATTAAAAGTCAAATATGCACCATCGAAAAAACAATTGTACCTGTAGGTTAAGCTGAAACCTCGACAGCATAAATTTGAGGCAGAGAAATAAATATCAAAGTAAAGGAGAACGAAAATGACAACTAAATTAGTAAAAAAAGAAGAAAGTCAGTTGGCAACAACTGCAGCTGCTGACGAAGTAAACGAGATGTTCGGGGGCAGCAGAGCACAAATACCTATCGATGCACCGTTGCCGCAAATCAAGATATTGAGGGAATCACCTCAGTATGAAATGCCAGATGGCCAGCTCATAAAGGAATTTACGGGACATATTATTCACTGGCACAATGCAAACCAATACTACAAAGAAAAATTCGGCGAAGGTAGCGAAGTACCCACCTGTGCAAGTTCTGATGGTATTAAGCCTGATGGCGGAATAGAACCATTGGCCGAACCGTGCAGGACTTGCCCACTAAACGAGTATGGTTCAGTAGAAGAAGGTACCGGCAAGGCTTGCCAGAACACAATCCGGTTGTATGTATTGCTTGACGGCGAAGTTATTCCCTGCAGCTTAAAAGCTCCGCCAAGTTCCCTGGGCAAAAAAGAAAGCCTGATGCGTTGGCTTACCTCAGCACCGAACGTAGCTGCAAAACACGGCTGTGGCGTTAAGTATCAACCCATCAAGGTCAAGTTTAGTCTGCATCGAAAAAACTTTCAATCCGGCATGTCAGCCAGCGTTATTGACCTTGAAACTATACGTGTTCTGGATCCCCAAGACCAAGGCGATATGACTGAATTGAAGAAACTGGCCGTGCTCCATAAGGATTTTATAACCAACTACGTCGGCAGGATCCAAACGGACGTGGCAACTGAAAATTTCGATGCTCAGCCAGATAGTGATGATGGTTTACCTGCTGATGATTGTCCGGTTTAAATAGTCTTTGAAAAGTTAATACAGTTCTTACACATAATCCTCCTCCGGAGCCAGTCAGTTCGACGGAGTGAATTCGGATAAGCAGCTGACTGGCTTTATGAAAACTTTATGGGGTCGCCAACCCCGCCTGTGTCCCCCCAGCAGGCAAGCGACTCCATATTTTGAATTAACGCAGGGTGGGCTGGAGTTGGTTCCAGCACGGTTTCATACGCCGTTTGACGTCGGTTCGAATCCAACCCCTGCTATTTTGAAAAGTAAATACTCCTCTGCAGGTCTGGGTCGGATTTGCAGAATGGTAGCAGCGACACAATTGTCGTGATACAGGTCGAAGCTTTAGGCTGAGGGAATCCAGTAGTTGGTTGTGCCTGCTCCAACACAACTGCCTGCTACCATAAAATTGAAAAATAATAAAATTTTTAAGGAGACCTCCAAATGACAACACAAAAGCAGTTAGAAAACAAACTAAAACCAGAGTTAAAAGAGTTCTACAGAATATTACGAGAATTTGTGAAGGCTAGTAACTGTCTTATTGATGATGACGGAATCAAAAGAATCGTAGATGTAGAACTTGGGAAAGGCAGCAATGACCCAAGCGGCCTCGACATGACAAGAGATATTCAGGAACGCTTAGACTTATTTTTAAGCGATGCTATAGTCGAAAGAATTGCTCTCAATATGGAGCAGATAGAACAATACAATCCCCCGCCGAATCCCGCCAAACCTACTGATAGCAGGTGTAGTGCATACATGGCTGAATTCGGCAATGAGTCCTGGGAATTGGATGCTTTAGACCCAAGAGTTATCACAGACTTAATTCGTCACCAAGTACATCAATACACGGACGCCAACGCTTGGGAAGCCCTGTTAGAAGAACAAAAGGAGCACAGGTCAAAACTTCGTTATTTGGCAGATAACTGGAATAAGGTTTCAAAATTACTGGAGACAAAATGAGACTACTAAAATTACTATCGGCGGTTACTGCTGGCTTCGGAGTGTTGGTGGGTATCGTACCAGATTGCAACGGTGCGGTATGCAAAGGTTATCTATCGCTCCAAGCTGAAATTCCAACTATCAGAAAAGCTGCTTTGCGTAATAGCATCAAATTCGACAGTGATGACTGGTTTTTACTGTTGGCAATTCGCAAACAGGAGAACGGCAGGAGTGGCTGTGAATTTGGTGTTAAGCATCCTAAAGCGTGGGATACGAACCTTGATACTCAGGCAGGCTGGGCATCAGCAACTATCGTTAAGCATCACGAAAGATTTGGCAGCGATAAAGTGACCCCTGAATTTATCGACTCGCTGGGCAATAGGTACTGCCCGAAAGAAGTTGATCCCATCGGTAACAAAAACTGGAAACGTAATGTGAAATACTGGTTTGAGAAATTCAGGCTGAACAGTGTTTAAGAAATGAAGCGATTTACGCCAAAATATCAGGGTATCTACGAAAAAGCCATGGCTGGCAGAAGCCCCAAAGCTGCCATTCATGCTTTTTGTTTAATGTGCACTGGCTGTAAACACAAGGCTGTCAAAAATTGTACCGATAGTACTTGCCCCTTGTTCCCTTATCGACCATACCAGGATAACCCCTGGAAGGCTCGCAAGCGGACTAAAGCTTTAATTTCTACTCACTACCAAAGGGACGTAAATTCCGACAAATCGCCGAAACAGGGCCGGTTGGTACAAAAGGACATAATTATAGAAAACCCTGCTAAACGGCTCAAGCTACGTGTGAGTATTGAGGGGGCTGATAAATGAAGCTTTTTAGCCATCAACAAAATGGTCTGTCAATTGGTAAACAAGAAATGAAGCTTTTTAGCCATCAACAAAATGGTCTGTCAATTGGTAAACAAGGTAGCCACGCTTTTTTCTGGCAGTGTGGTACGGGCAAGACTCTATTAGGGCTTGAGCTCGTCAAATACTGGAAAGCTCAAGGAGTTGGTCCTGCTTTGATTGTGTGTCCGTTGTCCATTATTGATGTTGCTTGGATTGAGGATGCCGCCAAATTCACGCCGGAACTCTCAATTATAAGTCTCTGGAGCAAGAAACCAGCTGAACGTAAAGAACGACTATTCGAAGACCATGATATCTATGTGGTCAACTTCGAAATGTTTAAGCTGCTCTATGAAGATATTTGCAGAAGGGATTTTAATATCATTATCGTTGACGAATCATCCAAAATGAAAAATCCCAAAAGTCAAATCACAAAAGCTTTGATATCGTTAGCAGGGTTCGGCCCGATCTATAAAACCAGAAAAAATCCCTACAGCCGAAAAATACCAATAGCTTGCAGATACATACTGTCAGGTACACCGGCCCCGAATGACAAAAGTGAGTATCATCAACAAATCAAGTTCATCACTGGACGAGGCAATAAATGTTTTGATGACAATTTTTACTCGTTCAGAGGTAAATATTTCCAAGCTATTCCTATTGGATTTACCGGTCATAACAGATACGAATTTCGAAGGGACATGCGTGCTGAATTCATGGCTGCAATGAAACCAGTAACTCATGTGGTTCGTAAACAGGATGCTCTGGACCTGCCTGAACAGATTCATGAGATTCGGAAAGTATATCTGTCACCACATGAACGAAATGCTTATGAATCGTTCAAACTTGAAAAAGTCCTGGAATTACAAAACGAAACGGTTTTGGCCCGGACGGCTCTCACTGAAGTAATGAAGTTACGTCAGTTTACGAGCGGATTTGCCTACAGCGACTGCGGTATAATCCAAACCGGTAAATCCAAAGTCAAAGAACTAAAAGCCCTGCTCGAAGAAATAGGCAATCACCAGGTTATTATATGGGCTAATTTCAAATATGAGATTCGAACTCTGCTTAATGAATTGCCAAAGAAATCTATTAGTCTCTGGAGCCAAACACCTGATAAGGCGGATGTAATAAACGCATTTATAAACGGTCATTATCAATACTTAATTGCCAATCCACAATCAGCAGGTCATGGACTTACATTTATCAATTGCCAGGATGCAATCTATTTTAGTCTGAACTACAGCTACGAGCTGCAAAAACAATCTCAGGACCGAATCCACAGGATCGGCCAACAGAACAAATGCACTTACTACTATTTGATAGCAGATAAAACAATTGATGAAGTGATCCTTGAAACCATTCAAAAAAAAGACGACTTAAGCAGCACGATTCTTGAGTACCTAAGGACGGGAATTTATGAAACAAAAAGGAGTTACCAGCCGGTCACGGTCTGAAACGGGACTGCAGCGGAGTATTTTACAGTTCTTAAGAACCTGTCACCCTCATTGCTGGGTTATTAAGGTTATTACCGCCAACGAACGGGGTTGTCCGGATATTCTCTGCTGCTACAAAGGCCGATTCGTAGCGTTCGAAGTAAAAACGAACCGTTCACGAACTACGGTTATCCAAAAACATCACATCTCAGTTCAGTTATTAAGTTTGCTGGTGGTATAGCCCAGGTAGTTAGAAGTCAGGACGAAGTTAAAGCAATTCTGAGGGAACTTGACAATGAACTTTGAAGAAAAACGCAAACAGACATCTGCCAAAAGGGTCAGTCCGAAGCAACGGTCGATCGCTCAACAGATAACGTTTTACAAGGGATTGGGATTAAGCGGAATTGAGATTTACGAACGGATGATCCTCGAGACGAAAGCAAAGTTGCAAAAGCAAATGTTGCTGGATCGGCTTGTGGATTTGACAGGTGCTACACCCGAGCAAATAGAGAAGTATGTAAAATCGCTGAAAGCTGCCCAGTCGGATGTATTTATTCAGGCTTTGTATAAGCAGCTCAACGGCAAATCATTTATCAAGTAGAAAGATTCAATTAGAGAGGCGATAAATGTGCTGGATGTGCGATGAGAATGACGGCGAAATGATCGGCTGTCAGGATTGCGGACGATTGATTTGTTTCGATGTTGAAACTGGTGATGATATTGTGCGGCCTGCTTACGTTACTGCATCTGGTGATGTGTTTTGTGATATTCACGGCAGCCAATATGATGAGGCTGAAGAACAAATGATAGAAGATGAAGCGTGTTATTTCCCAGAGGATGTAGATTGGTAAATGAAAACCACAGTAGTTAATCTAAAAACCTGTAAAGATAAAGACGTTGTTCGCATTGACCGCACAACGATTTTCGGCAATCCCTTTAAGATTGGGGATTATGTAAGATGCCCAGATATTTGTCATTCCCCTGCACAACGTGGCCTTAAAAAATGTATTGATTGCGTATATATGACTAAAAAACATACAAGGGAAACCGTGATTGAAGCATATTATAAATATTTTTATGACCGAATCAGAAAAGACCCTGAATTTCATCGAAAGGTTTTGGGTTTAAAGAATAAAAAGCTTGGTTGCTGGTGCAAACCAAAAGCCTGTCACGGTGATGTGATTGTAGAATATTTGGAATCAGTAAAGTAAATGGTAAAAGATTTTTTAAATAATTTAGGTGTCAATATCCTTCGTCAGGAAGGTATTAATCAATATGTATGCACTTGTCCATGGTGTAATGGTTCTAAACTTTACGTTAACCAAACCACGGGGCTGTGGGACTGCAAAAAAGGTTGTGGCAACGGTAATCCTTATCAAATGGCTGAAAAACTCACCACACTTGATCCTAAAGGCATTCTTGCTTTGTTAAAAGACCATGGTCTCCTAAACAATATAAACCAGCCAGAAACAAAACAGCAACCCAGAAAAATAACCTTAAAAGCAAGTGAGGTAGTTACTCCTACTAAACAGCAGCTTCAGCAACTTTGTCAGGCAAAACAGGTTAATCAAGATGCACTGTCAAAATTTACACCTTACGCACATACAAAGAACCCTCTGATATTACTGCCAGCTTTCAATCCGGAAAACTTAAAAAAAGCTTGTGGCTGGCTCAGACTCAGAATCGATGGCCAACCTATAAAGAGAGCAGATGGACAAACGGTCAAGTATCCGATGGTGTCAGGCAGTCGACACGGATTGTTCGGTGTTAAATGGATTATGGATAAGAATCCTGACACCATCGTTTTTTGTGAAGCATGGCGTGACGCTTTGGCAGTTATCAGTCTTGGCTTCTTTGCCACCGCCTCATCGGGCGGAGCATCGACTTGGCGTGAGTCCTGGTTACCGGTCTTCAAAAACAAGGTTGTTTATATCTGTATGGATGCAGATAGGGCTGGTACCAGGGCCGCCAAGCGAGCAGCTGAGGCAATTGTTAAAGTCGCAAAAGAAACACGGACAATATCCTTGCCGTATGAAATCCAGGACAAACACGGCAAGGATCTATATGATTACATTACGGATGGCCACGATAAAACGGATTTTGAGAATCTCCTTAAAAGTTCGGTTCCGGCTACTGCTCCTCCGGCACCAGAGTCGAATTATATTATTCTTGATAACGACTATCCTGATACCATTGCTGAGGCATTTGAAAAATGGAGTATTGAAATCTGTGGTGTCAAGCATCGCCATCACGTCGATACCTGGACGATATTCAAGGATAATCGTTACAAGCTCGTTGATGAATCTGAAATTAAAAAATGGATCCGGAAATTTTGTCGCTGCTGCAAGGTTAAAAAGAAAAACTTCAACATACCTCTAAAAGTCACTACCTACTTAATTAACAGTGTCACCGAAGCCCTGTCGGCCCTGTCGCAGGTCTGGATCCGCCCCAGATACACAGCTCCATCCTGGTTAAATAACAGCAACTCACTACCCAAAGACATCATTGCCTTGGAAAATTGTCTGCTCGATATCTCGAACAACGAATCAAAACAACTAAAACTTACAGAAGAATACTACACGCTTAATTATCTGTCGTTTGCTTATGGTCCCCAGGTTGAATGCCCGAACTGGATTAGATTTGTAGAAAGCATTTTCACAACCAAGAAACTTTCCCCGCACAAATCAGATTTCAACGAAGATACCGGTGATTTTGAAGAAGGTTACGAAACAATCCCCGACCAGACATCGATTCAAATCCTTCAGGAGTTCATGGGCTACTTACTTAGTCCCGATACCAGTTTTCAAAAGATACTTGGTATCGTAGGACCTAAACGCAGCGGTAAATCAACTATCGGCAGAATTATCAGAGAACTCGTGGGCCGTGAAAACGTAGCAGCACCTGCTCTAAATACGCTGACCACAGAATTTGGCCTGCAGGGCCTGATTAACAAAACTGTAGTAATTATCGGCGATGCTAACATCAGCAGCAGGAACAGTGACATCATGCGGGCAGTTGAAAGATTAAAGTCAATCTCCGGCGAAGATGCCCAGCAAATCAATCGTAAAAACCAAAAATTCCTCGAAGTAGATAAACTCAATGTTCGTTTTATCGTCATTGCAAACGAACTTCAAAATCTTATCGATCCATCAGGTACATTAGCAAGCCGGTTTATTTACTTGATTACCACACAAAGTTTTTACGGCCATGAAGATATTTTCTTGTTCGATAAACTCAAAACAGAGCTGCCAGGAATATTTAACTGGGCATTGAAGGGACTAAAGCATCTTCGTAACCGAGGATTTTTTCTCGAATCCGAAGCTGGCAAAGAAATCAAAAACGACTTTACAGAACTTACATCGCCAATCACGGCGTTTGTTAATGAATGTTGTGTTCAAGGTCATTACCACAAAGTTATGGTTGATGTTTTATATTATATATATCGTAAATGGTGCGAAGAAAATGGTCGTGGAAAACCATCAAGTCAGAAATTTAAGAACGATTTTCGAGGAGCTTTCCCGGACATTCCCAAGGTCAGATATCGCCTAAATTCTGAGTCAAGTGTTCCAGGTACAATGCTTGATGAACTTGGAACAGGCACTTTGAAATATTTTTATCAAGGAATCAAGTTAAAACCTGAATGGCAAAATGTAACTGAAACATGGAACAAATAAGCTTTTTAAGCCCAAAAATAAAGATTTCAAAATATACCTGGAACAGATGGAACACACTTGGAACGTTTTAAGTCTTGCTGTTTCAAAGATTTCTGGGAAGTGTTCCAAGTGTTCTATGTTCTTTCCTATCTATATTAAAAAAAATAACAAAAGAAAGAAGAAATAATAAAAGAGAGAAATTAATAGAGTAAAAGGGAAACGCCTGGAACACATGGAACACTTGGAACAGATAAATTTTTTACCTCAAACTTGGCTTCGCCGGATTCCGGAACTGTTTAATCTGGTTTGGGTGTTTTACTGCCTGACCTTAGATTATGATTTTAAGTGGGCTCATGTTTGGCCAGAACGATGGGAAGACTGGGACTGGATTAAGCGTGCAATGAAGGCTACTTTTGACCGACTCAAAGATAATGACAAGGCGGTTGTTCAGAAAGAATACGAGAGTTTTCTCCAGAATGACAAGTTCTGTGATTGGCATGAAATGGCAAAACCAGCGTTAAGGATTGTTAAGTGTAAAGTTACGAGCAGCAGTAGACCAATATCGATAATCTGTGAGCTTCGAGCAGATACCGAAGCAGAAGCAATCGAACTTATTCAGTCCAGAGGTTATGAGTTTGAGGGGTTTTTAAGTAACGATGAGTTTAGCCGAGAGCTGAAAAACAGAGGCGGGATGATGCCTGTGAAGAATTTAGCTGAGAACAATGTCACTTTGTGTTTTGGATAATGAGGAATCAATCATATGGATGTAAATCAAACAACAGGATTCTTTGATGCCCGATGTAGTAAATGTGGAACTAAAATCGGTTGGTATGGCACGCTTACAGATCGTCCCTCGTGTCGAAAATGCTCACATATTGAAACTGTGAATTTATCTGCAGAGGCAAAAGCCCTGCTTGATGGAGATTGTTTCTGTATGATTCAGACCTTGTTACATGAACACAAAAGTGAGTTATCTGAAACCGAGAAGGTGTTTTTATTGAATATGTACAAGAAACATCAAGCTAAAGAACCTTATAGCGATGTTCAAATCAGCAGTATCAAACGGATTCATAAAAAGAGGTGTAAAAATGATTAAGTGGATTATTAGAGTTTTTGGATTGCGTGGTTCGTGGCGATGGGCATGCAAACAGATGGACAATGGTTATATTGTTTATCGTACAACGGACACAGGGGCTGCTAAGTATAAACTAGACAGTGAAAATCAACGCCGTATTCAATGGGCATTTACCCGAAGCCCAGATGATGCAAGTTGGAAAAATGCAAATATATTCTTGTCTGATTTTGAATGTACAGATTGGGAGATATGGAAAGGTGGTGAGTAAGATGGAAAATAGAAGAAAAAAAATTGGAATAATTAAAGCTATTAAACGATTGTGGTTATTCGCAACATGTAATCATTGGGGTTGTAGTGTTGTTGCATGGTGTTTTGAGGATACAACCAAAATCGTCATTTGTCGTAAATGCGGTAGAATATTATCTTTTACGACATCTGGAGAAAGAAAGCATAATCCACATTGGGACTTTGACCAAACGGGTGACCATCTTGATTGGCTTGCACTTGGAAGACGAAGAAGATTGGACAAAAAGGAAGTATTTAATAAGCATTGTAGTACAACTTAGGGGGGAAGTAATTTTTGGCCAGGGACGGTAAAAACCATATTGACATCAAACCTCAACCGTGTTTTGTAAAAGATAGATTTACTGCCAAAGATTATGGTAACGCGGGAATTAAGTTTGAACTTTATTATCGAGGCACGGTAGATGCTGAATTTCTGGAAGTAGAGGACGTAAACAGGTTTATCAAGTGGCTGTGTCAAACCACCGGTCAGTATGCAAATGTACTGCCGTTGGAAATAATAGGTGTACTGCAAAGTGTGATTGTCAAAGATAAGAAGAAAAAGATTTTAACTACCTACGAAAAACGGATTTTGAAATATTCTTTAAAGGTATTAAAGGCAGTGACCGTAGACAGAACTCCAAGTGGTAAATTGAAAAGTCTGGCCGCTCGTGCTCGTGCCAGAAAATAATAAAGGGATTGGAGGTCTCTTGAAGAAGTTGCGGGCAATGGGCTGGTATTTATATCAGCCCACTCGCAACGAATAATAACAATTACAGCTGAAAGGAAAGGATATGACAAGCAACAAAACAGGATTAAGTAAAAAAACAAACGTGGCAATGACTGCAGCTGGCTGTTTTGGTTTGGTCGGTACAGCTACTAATGATTGGCGGGTTGAATTGATTGCTATTATAGCAGCCTGTGTTGTGGCCCTGGTAGCAATTACTTTTCAGGCAAGGATAGACCAGAAGGAGTTAGAACAATGAAATACCTGTTTATTTTGGTGGTTTTGTTTACTGTGGGCTGTGCTCAGTCGACATCAACCATGCGTTGGCATCCGACTGATCCAAATAATCCCTTTGAGTTCACTGGTAAGGCTGCAGATATGGTAGCTGAAAAAGTTTCTGCGACTTTAGCTCAGAATACTCAAACACAAAAAGGCCGTGAAAACGCTTTATTTGAAAATCTTAAACAATATGCGGGCTGGTTATTTTTAGCCTTTGTTGGTGGATTAGTGTTCTGGGGATTTACAAGGTCAAAGTTTGGCTGGGTTATACCAGCAGCATCGATAGGCGGTTTGGCCTTGATAACATTTTGGGGTAAATTTTCAACATATATAGCATGGGGCGTAATGCTCGTAGCAATTGCCCTATTAGTTTGGAAAGCAACTGAATATCAAAAAGAGCGTAATACAGAAATTCTTAAGCAAAGGTTAGGAGAAAATAAAAATGAAAATCATTGACTTTGTGAAAAATCAATGGCAACTGTACCCTGTTCAAATTGTAGGGGCTGGACTATTGATTCCGGCGTTTGCTCTGGCTGTTATTGCAGCCAGAAGTGGAAACGTGAACTTTGCATATACCGCGTGGGCAGTATTGGCTGTAATTGGCGGTCTTGACCTTTATATAATCTGTGAGGCAAAAAGGAAAGATATTCAAACCATTACTATTACTCGTTGGGTCCGTAATCTTTTACCTAAAAGAATAGATAACGTGGTTATGTTTAGTTTTATAGGCTTGGTTTGGTGGTTGGCTGGTCCTTTGTATGCACTGTTCTATGTGCATGGGTTTTTGAATGACCACTTCAATGAAGACCGGCACTAAGGAAATTTAAGGGGCAGTAGATTAGTAAATGTTAACAGTAAAAAACCGTTCAGTACCGTTCTTAGCAGTTGCCCAGTCTGCTTAATTTTCTGCTGCCCCTTTTATGGTCTGTGATATTTCTTGTGTTGACATCTAACTACTTGTCCACGATTTTGATGATATGGACA
>Ga0180432_10004545_pt1 | contig 18942 bp, 18 predicted proteins | sample SS_ome_10_FD_132414 | JGI IMG/M metagenome (GOLD analysis project Ga0180432, IMG submission 132414) | Hypersaline lake sediment archaeal communities from the Salton Sea, California, USA - SS_1_MS_2 metaG | ecosystem: Environmental > Aquatic > Non-marine Saline and Alkaline > Hypersaline >...
GCCGATTGTGCGCAACATGTGGAAATCCCACAGGAAACGGGTGGCAAAAATGGTACTAAGCGAACGGGAATTAGAACCCTTACGCTACATGGGTGGTGCGGCGCAAGTACGCAAAAAGATAGTAATAATTGAAAGGCTTGACACCGGCGAAAAAAACAGGGAGCATTGGTGGATGGCATACCATACCAAGCACCCGCTGCACCGCGCAGTGACCGACCTACCAGAGCTCCTGCCGCCGAGCTGGACCGGCCCAGTCCTCGAGTTGCCGAGCCGGGACACAACCATCATCCTCGCCGCCCTCGAGACAATCGAGGCCCAGGAGCCCGAGGCCCGGTGCCAAGAGAAAGTCGACGGCTGCTGGTGCTGCTTGGCCATCGACAGGCATGGCTTTATCCGCTCCGCGCAAGCGCGCAGTGGCCTGCCTTTGCGCTACGCTACCAACTGGACCCATGGCGGCGAGCGTAAGCGCCGCGTCAACCGCGCCTTCGCCGGCTGGCGAATCATCTGCGAGATCGAGGCTGGTACGCACCGCGCAAGGCTGCGCCGCGAAGCCAGGGAGTCGACTGGTATCTATGGCCCGCCGCCCGCCCACGTCCTCGCCCTCGTGGAGCCTGACGGGACCGTGCACCAGGGGCTCGAGCACGTGGCCCCGTTGCTGTGCCAGCTCAAGCCAGGCGCAGAGGCCACTGGCCACTGGCACCGCATGCAGCCTGTCAGGGAGCCAGTCCCTGGCCAGTCCTGGGGCGACTTCGCGCGCGAGATATTCGACGACGGCGGCGAAGGCGTGATCGTCCATCGTGGCGGCAAGCTCTACCGCGCCAAGCCAGTGGTTGACGCCGACCGCGTGATCATGCGCATCGAGTCGACAAAGAGCACCAATGGCTGCACGCACCGAATAGCAGTGTTAGGCGTGTGCAAGTCAGCGGGCCGACGCCCCAGGTTCCGCGAGATCCAGCGCTGCGAGCTACCGCAAGGATGGAACAGAGGCAGCGTCCTGCGCCGCGTGGTTGAGGTTATCGGGGCAAGCATTGACCCGGAGTCTGGAATCATCCGCCACGCAAGGATCACCGAGCTGCGCCCTGCCGAGGACAAGCAGCCGTGGGAATGCAGGCTATAATGGCAGGCAGGCCCAGAATCAAAGATGAGACACTGGAGCGCATCAAAGGCTTGCTTCGCGCCGGAGTTTCGGACAAGGATGCTGCCCAGGTCGCCAGGACCAGCGAGCGCACCGTCCGCACCATTCGCCAGCAACTGCGGGCAGAGCCGGAGAGCGACGCCGATCCACTGCTGCCAGCGCTCGACGATGATCGCCTAACAGTTGCCGAGACAAAAGAGGCCCTGCGCTTGCTTCGGGACCAGATGATGACCCTGGCAACCGAGACGTTTCCGCAGCGGATACGATCAGAGCTCGCAGCAGGCAGAGGAGCAAAAGGCGTAAGGGACCTCGTCACAGCTATGGTTGCAATCGAAAGATCGACGCGTGAAAGCTTGCACCACTTCGAGACACTGGGCTCGCTGCCAACGGGCAAGCTACCGCGCGGTAAGAAGGCAAGGGAGAGGCTCTACACCGAAGTGATCCTGGCCCATGCAAAGCTAGGCTCAACGCGCGCAGCGATGGCATTGCCAGACGTGGCAGGCATCCAGAAAACGAAGGGCGTCACCCGAAAGATCGAGATCGTGGACGTCCAGCCGAGCGACTATGAAGATCAAGCTGCTACCGCATCAGCGGAAGCTGATCCAGAGCACGGCAAGCCGTAGGCTCCTGATTGCCGGCGTTGGAGCTGGCAAGACGCTCTCTTTGTGTATCCTGATAATGATCGCTGCCCTGCGCCAAGAGCGCGTCAGAGGCGGGTTATTGGCTCCCACGTACAGGCTGTTTCTCAGGGTTGTATTGCCGACATGGATGGAGGTTGTCCCTCCGGATGTTTATGAGTGGAAGCCTGGCATTCAGCGCATCGAAATGTGCAACGGCACACACATTGACTGCATGGGAACCGACAAGGTACGCAAACGCCTAGTCGGTTTCAACTGGTCGTTTGCAGGCATGGACGAAGCCGGCGTTGCTTTCGATGATGATGTTGCGATCATGGCAATGCAGCGAGTCAGGTTCGGCGACCCGAGGGAACGCTTTCTTGCCATGGCATCATCGCCGCACGGGCATGGCTGGCTAGAGCAATGGGGCGAGAAACGCGACAAGTACGGCCGGAAGATAGCCGAGGTCATCAACGCGACAACCTACGATAACCCGTTCTTGCCACAGGAATACATTGACGACCTAGAACTAGACTTTCCGCCAGGAACCCTCGAGCACGAACAAGAGATGTTGGGCCGGTTTATCTCGCTCACCGGATTGATGTACGGCGAATACTTCGACCGCCCCCGGAACATTTCCGTCCTTGGCTATGACCCAACAGCGCCCTACGTGCTGGGCGTTGACCCCGGCAAGCGCGCATCGGGTTGGGTGGCGTTGCAGGAGCGAGCCCCTGGGCGTTGGCTCGTGGTTCGCGAATGGCTCGGCACTGGACCGACTGAGGACATAGCCGAGAGCGCCCTGAGAGACATGGGACGCGCTCCACGAGCCGCCTATCTTGACACGCCAAGCAAGCTCAGCACCAGGACAGGGATCACAGACGTCCAGGCCCTGCGCCAGGTCTTCGGCCGTGGCACAACGGTCCGTGTTCTGGGTGGCGTCAAGCGGTCCAGCAAGTACCGCCACAAAGCTGTTGCCGCTGCGCTGTCCAGGGGCGAGCTGGAGATATCCAGCTCGCTGATCCCGCGCAGGCCCAGGCCAGCCGAGCGTGGCTTGGTCCATGCGCTCGAAACGATGCCATGGAAGGATGTTTCGACGCGCGACGAGAGCACAGATGAAAAGGACCCAAGGAAGCACATCCTCGATGCGCTTGAGTTTGCCGTTGCCATCCTGATACCGCCACGCAACTATACCTCCGAAGACAGGGCCGACACCCTTAGAGAAAGAGCTGCATGATTATCGTCGGAGTCAGCGAGGCCAAGGCCAGCTGGAGCGCAATCACCAAGCTTGCGGCATCGGGCGAGCTCGTGTCCATCACAAGGTACGGCAAACAACTCGCCATCCTATGTGTGGCCACGAGACAGCTCAAGCGAGTAACCGCCATGCGCAGGCAGCCCATGCAACTCATGAGCTCCAGGCAGGCCAGGGCCTCGCTTCGCGCACTGGTGCGGCTCGCCATCTTGCGGCCGGTGTATATCCGCAGGCGAAAGGGTCGCGACGTGATCCTAATGTGACCGGTTTTTGCCGACCCAACCAGAACGATCCCGCCAGCTTGCCGCCATATCGCCTTATTAGTAGCCCATGAATTTTGCCATATCGGACGCAGTAGACGCGATTGCCGCCCCCGTGAAGGGCTACCGACCAGCTCGCGAACTGGCCAGTAGCCAGGAGCACTACCACGCCCATTGCGAGCGTGCGCTGGATTATTACTTTTCGGGCACCGCGCAACGCGCTTGGCTGGCCCGCGAGCTGCACCGGAGGTTGGGGCGTGCCGTTGATCCGAAGCGCGACCCGGGTACAGATACCTGTGCTTTGTGTGGCCACGATACCGCGCACCACGAGACAAGTTCGGGCAGAATCATCCGTGAAGGCCAACTCGAACTGGTCACCATGCCGACCGTGCAAAGCGCGATCGCTGATCTGTCCGTGCTCTACTCGACCGATGAGCTGCAGCGCAGATACCGCGACGGCGACGGCAAGCCGGCTCCGAAAGAAATAGCCGAAACGATCGACTGGTACCATGCGCCCAACCGTGGCATGCTCGCGCCAAAGCTCTGCGAGCTCGACGCGCTCGTTGAGCTGCTCCGAACCGTAATCCTGGTTCCGCGTTGGTGCGAATCGCTTGGCCATATCCAGTATGACATAGTCCCCCCGCATTGGGTGCGCAGGCTACCTCACCCTGGCTACCCAACTAATCCGACCATGGATTACGCCGTCGCGCTGCGCGAAACATACGAAGGCGAGGACGGGACAAGCACGCCGGTTTGGGCTGCTTATGTTCGCCCGCCGTTCCCGGACGATCCGCCGCACGCGATAACGCGACGATACCCACAGGGCCGTTTTGTGCGGTACCGACAGGCAAGGCCCTGGCCAGTGCCAGAGCCCGGCACGGAGCAAGGCGAGCAAGCGATCATCAAGGGCGAGGACAAGAAAAACCCGCTTGTCGAGATCGACGGAGTCAGCCAAGGCGGCAATGTTTGGAACCCGCTAGTCTGGCACTGGGCGCGCCCGCCTGTCGAGGATGTGTTTTTGCCGCCCCAGGACGATCTGATTCAGTTGGCTCTAGAGATCGACGTTGCCATGTCGCTGGTCACGTACGTGGCAAACTTTCAGAGCTATGGCCAAGCCGTTCAAAAAGGCATAGGCACGGTGCCCGATGAGCTTGGCCCGTCTACGGTTGTGGTACTCGATGACCCCGCAGGTGACTTCAAATTTGCCCAACCCGGCGCTGATATTCCAGGCCACATAGCAGTAATTCGCGCGTTGATCCAAACGTCCGCGCAGTTGCGCAAAATGACGCCGGATAGCTGGAGCACACAACGCCCATCGATCCAGACTGGGCCAGCAAAGCTGCTCGAGCAAGTCGGCCAGCAAGAGGCCAGGTGGAAACGGTCCCTAATGGCCGATGTTTGGGAAGCCGACAGGTTCGCAAAAGAGCGAGTCATCCACAACGGCTATGCGCCAAAGAGCAAGCCAAGGATTCCATGGGACGTTGAGCAATCCGTTTATTGGGGCGAGCTGCGCGTACCAATCGACCGCAAGCGCCAAGTCGAGCGCTTGGCCATGGAAGTGGAAAAGAACTTTGCATCGCAAATCGACGCCCTGGTCGAAATATGGGGGATCGACCGCGATGAAGCCAGGCGCAAGGCAAAAGAAATCCTGGCCGACAAAAAGGTAGTAACTGCAGAGGACAAGGCGTTGCCACTGGACATCAAGACCAAAGACGAAGGCGACGAGCCGCCAGTGCCAGGCAAGGCCAAAGGCGGCGCGCCGCCACCGACAAAGCCAGACGAAAGCAAAGAACCGGCCGAAAAGCAGAGCGAGCAAGAGAAGGAACCCAAGCCCGAAGGCAAAGAAAACTCTGGCGACATGCCAAAGAAAGACGGCGCCCCGGACAAGGCAACAACGGAAGCGATGCTATTCAACCTAAAGGTTGGAGAGTCTCTTGTAAAAATGGGTTCGCCGCAGGAGATGATCAGGGCGCTTGTTGCAAAGTTTGCAAAAGAGCTCGACATTGACAGCGCCGAAGTAATAGCAGCAATCATGTCAAACGACTTCCGCTGGTACACAGCACCGCCGGAAGAAACAGAAGGACAACCAACGGCGACGGCGACGCCACCGTCGAAAGGCCAGGAGTAACAGGCCAAGCTGGCGATAACGTCGGTTGGAGAAAATAGAAACCGAGGACATCAAGGACATGGGCGAGGAAGGCAAAGACGAAAAGATTTACACGCAGGCCGATCTTGACCAGCGGTTGCATGGCCAAGGCAACGAGATCAAGCGCCTCAGAGAAGTAGAAGGCAATTACGTGAAGCTGCTTGCCGAGCACGAGTCTATCGGTAAAAGGTACGAGGCCGAGAAGTCAGAAGTGCTTGGCCAACTCGAACAAACCAGAGCCGAGCTAGCGAGCTTCAAGGAACAAATTGCCGGACAATCCTCAATCGTAGAGAGCTACGAAAAGCTCATGGCAAACGAGGTAGCGAGCCACGTTGCTGCCATTGAGGACGAGTCACTTCGAACCCGCGTGGAAGACTTGCTCAAAGATAGAGCAGTGATCGACCAACGCGCAATACTCGCGACCTTCGTTGGAGCCCGAGGAAAACCGCCAACGCAAGCTGGCGGATTCGTAAAGCCCGATCCAAAACCGCCAGAGGAAACGTCGACAATCCGACGCTCTGCGGCCGATGGCCTCGCAGGCACCAAACAGCGAGCGCTTGCCTACTGGGAAAAAATGAACGCCGAGGAAGGCTAGCGCTAGCACAATCAGCGAGCTAGATAGCTATGGCAACCTTCTCAACCACAGTAGGTGCCAGTCTCCTGCGCGAGGTCATCGCGCCAGAGGTTTCTGTCACCCACTATCAGAACGACTTTTTGTTCGACTTCCCAACGGGAGGCCCTGCTCCGCAGGCGCAACCCGATGCGCGAAAGCTGAACGGAATCATTCCATGGTCGGATACGCTTGGCGGTACGTCGCAGAAGTGGCCGATCGAATACGCCGCTGACGACGCTGAGGAGTTCCAAGAAGGCGACACGCCCCAGGCCCCGGCATCGCAGAGCTACGCGCAAGCGTCACTCTCTCCGCGCTACTTCCGAACCGTTCTCGAGGTATATCGAGAGCTGCTAGACGCAGCGCGCGACGAAGGCCAAATTGTCGACATTCTCACCGAAGCGTTTGATGGCCGACTCCGCGCGATGCGGAACACCATCAACACCACACTGCTTGGTACTGGCGCCGGAAACATCATGGACATCGTCGACAGTACCGCAGCCTATGCCGGCATTTCGCCGCGCGCGACCTACGGCTTTGCTGCAGTAGAAACCGCTGTCAACGGGGCGCTTGCCCTTAGCGACTACGAAGATCTTATCGAGGATGTCAACGATCGTGGTGGCGATCTGTCAGAGTACGTGTTTCTGATGCGCACCAACCAGATCACGAACACCATGAACCTCGGCGGTTGGTCCGGAAACTCGGTGGTCCAGAAGATTACCGAGCCCGGCGGCATGTTCGACCCGAGCTTTGCCCGAGCGAAGATTGCCATCGGCGGCATCCCCGCCATCGGCGTCGGGACCATGGACACGCAAACCATTCTGCTGCTCCACATTCCAAGCTTTAGCTGGAAGCTCCACGTCGATCTCGTGGTCGAGGAAAAGCCAACCCAGCTTTACGCCAACCAATGGCAGATGGTTTTGGCTTTTTACCTGAAGTGCAAACAGCCCCGTCTTTGCGGGAAACTAACCGGCGTAACCGCCTAGAAAGGAACCGACGAAAATGGCACTCACTGCAACTCTCGTAGCTGGTACCGACAGGATCGTCGGTGCTGGTGTCAAGGTCGCCGTTGCCGAAGTAACCGCAACTGGCACCTATACCACTGGCGGGGTTACCTGCGATTTTTCCGCGATTTGCCGGCAGAAGGTTTACGCCGCACCCGTGGCCACGGACGCAGACGGTTGGAAAGTAGGGCTCGAGCCTGCGGCTCTAAACGCCTCAGCAACCCCGAAAATCGTCTTCCGCTATACGACCAGCGTCCTGGACAAAGCTGTTATGCCAGAGGCCGATTCTGGCACCAGCATTTCCGGTGTGACCTTCCGCATGTTCCTGATCGGGTTGTAGCAGATGCGCATCGGCGACAAGGTAAAAGTTTGGGCCTCAACCGAGGACTGGTCACTGATTGACGTCGTGATCGTCTGCCTCTATGACCAGTCGATCATCGAGGCCCTGAGAGCTCACACCGATGTCGCCATTGTGTGTTTTGACCCACGCCCAAATACCACCCGCGAACCCGGCGACGGCGTCAAGCTGTTTGATTCCGTCGCCGGGTTTCGCCCCGTCGCCAAAGAACTCCTCCAAAACAAGCAACGCACGTGCACACTGATCAACACCGACGCCAACGAGCCGGCACTGGTGGAGCAGTTTGACGGCGTCATGCACCAGGCAGCGACCAGGGCAGCATCAGAAGAACGCACACACAAGGAACGCGCCGCAGCATGGACTGACAACATGCTGGCCGCAGTGCCGTCGCTCGCTGGTCGAGCCTGTCTAACCGATATCGGCAAGCCACTGGTTGGGATTCCAACAGTGATAGTCGGTGCCGGCCCATCGCTGTCCCTCAATGTCGAACAGTTGAAGAGACTAAAAGACAAGGTGGCGATCGTTGCCGTCAACAGTTCGATGGCACCATTGCTGGCTGCTGGCGTAACCCCTGATCTGTGCATGGCACTAGACCTCAAGCCTGCCGTCGGCCAGATGCTCGAAGGCTGCGACGTCAGCAAAACGATCCTCGTCGCAGGAGCGCACGTCGACCCTGCAGTCTATGACCTCGACTGGCTCGAGATTGTCCCTATGATCCACACTGCCGGCGTGCCGTCAGGATGGCTTAGCAAGGCGTTGGAGCGGCCAGAGATACCGACCGGTGCGTCATGCACTCATGCGGCGTTTGTGGCGGCTATGACGCTCGGAGCGACACAAATGATCCTGGCCGGCCAGGATTGCGCGTACGCCGACAACCTGCACTATTGCGACAACGCGCATTCGAAGGACAGGATCAAAGAGCTCGGCGGCGGACTGGTCGAGTTTCAAGGCGTGCGCTACGAAACGTTCGAGGTTAAAGCCTGGGGCGGCAAGGGCTTTGTTCGGACCGATCGTTGCCTCGACGGTTACCGCCAGTGGTTCGAGGATACCGCCCAGGCACTTGACGGCAAGGTTCGCATCATCAACGCAACCGAAGGCGGCGCACGCATAGGCGGAACCGAGGAGCTCGCATTAGCCAGCATCGCCGACGGGGCCGCGCAGTGGGAGCCGATCGATATCGCATCCCGCGTTTTGCTTTGTGTGAGGTTGGCCCCAAAAATCGAACGCGAAGCGCTACAACTTGCGCTAGAACTAGAACACCACGCGACGGCCGAGCTACTTGACAAGGTGCGCTCTACACTCCGGCTTGCCAGGCGCATGCAGGAGATATCGACCGAGCTCAAAGAGCTTCAAGCTGCAGCACCGATTGCATCGGCCTACGCGTTCAAAGCCGTGACCGAAGCCAAGGAAAAGCTGGCATACACAAACGCAACGGACGTGATCGTTGCCATGCTGCAGGCCCTGCAGGACCGAACAATGAGCGACGCAATACCAGCCATTGACCGAGCGCTAAACGTGCTTGGCGAGGAGAGAGATAGTGCTTGAGGAGCTAACAGGAATCCCACAGAACAACTGGCAAGACGTCATTGTCGACAGGCTTGATAAGGGCTACTCGATAACCGATGTCCTGCTGATTCCGAATGACTCACACAGGGTGGCAGCCCTCGAGATCATCCAAGGAATCACGCTGTATCATGGGACTCCGATCCCAAGTCAGAACCAAGCGCGCAAAGAAGTTTTCCGATTGATGACAGTCGACGGCGAACCACTCGGCAAGGTCAAGGTTGGCCGTCGATACAAGGATCGCAAGGGCAGGGGTTTCTCTTCGCGCGAGCTGGACCGCATGGCGATGGCTGGAAAGACGCCTGATATTTTCCAGGAATACCCAGCGGAGTTTGACGCGGAATCGCCGATGGCTGCCTTCCTTCTCGACCGTCACGGTTACGGTCTATTCGTCCGTCGCTACCGTCGCCGAAGCGGTCCGAGTCGAAAAGAGATGGACGGTCACAGCAAGCCAGTTGTCCCGATCGACATGTGGCGCCTGGTTGAGGTTGGCAGCATCAAGGCCAGGATGGCAGCGGACGAGCTCGTTGAATCGTCCAAAGATAGCCCGGCAGACAACGCGAGGGCCGTGCTCGAAAGAGCGCTAAAAATGTCACCAGGTCACACTGGGGCCAGTGCCGCGCTGGAGACCCTCGGCAGCGAGGAAGCTGCAGCAAAGAAAAAGAGGTAATCAATGCTCGTCACCAGAAACGTCGACGCTTGGAGCGACGGCGGCGCAGCGCAAGCCCTGACCACGTCATTCGTTGCAGGCTCCTGGTTCAAAAGCCGATCGGCCAACCAGTTGCGCCTGGGATATACCGTCAGTGGCACCGCGGCAGATTCGATCAGGTTTCAGATAGAATGGTCACCCGATGGCGGCACCACGCCTTATGTGGTGGACGTACAAAACGCTATCGGTGGCGACGTCGCAGACCACGGCGATGGCGAGTTTGCAGCCACTGGCACCGTGGCCAGTCATTCGCTTACGGTCAAGGATATCCCGAGCAACGTCCATCTTAGGGTGTCGGCCAAGCGCGACGGTGGCGACGCGACCACGTCAATCATCGCCACTGCCAGCCTGTTCCGCGAGTAGCCATGACGCAGGTTCTTCAATATAACCATGCCGGGCAGGTCATCGTTTGCCCACACCGCGGCGAGGCGGTACCAAGCTCGATCGTCAACATCACCATCCAAAACTCTGGCGGAACGGAAACCCTCGCACAAACGCCAGCAACCAAAAGCAGCTTTTCAACAACGTTGTCAGCGAATGCGGCAAAAGGCGCAAAGAACATCGCAGTCACTGCCGTTACCGGCTTGAGCGTTGGCGATCCGTTTGTGCTCGCCGATTCCCACGGTCGAACAGAGCTTTGTGTTGCCAGCGGTATTGATACTTCTGCATTAACCATCGCGCTTCAGAGCAGACTTCACAGGGCCTACGCCTCGGGGAATGCTGCAGAGGGAGCGCTCATCTCGTACACGTTGGACACGAGCGCAGACACCGATACGTGGGCCAAGCGTTCCGACTACAGCGCAGTGTTTGAGTGCACCGACTGGACCGCGGTCCGTGCCGTGGTTTTTCGCATTGTCGACGGCAGCACATCGAACCCGATCGAGTTTGAACACGTTCGCCGTTGGGTGCAGAACGTCGATATAGTGAGCGACGATCACGACGATCCAGAGCTGAGCGATTGCCGCAACAACGCATGGGATTTGATTCGCACGATCATTGATGGCAGCGCGGACGGAGCAGACACCGATGTGTGGAGGGATGCATCAAAGGCGAGCGTGGTCGGGGGGCTCCTGGCAGCTGCCATTTTTTCGCTGCAGCACGGCCACGTGGATTACGCGCACGAGCTAGCCGGTGATCCTCTCATGTCCGGCGGGCTGTACGTCACCTATTGGGAGGCGTTTCGCAAGCACCAAGCCTGGTATGATCGAAACCAGGACCGAATCGTCGACACCTACGAACCAAGGCGCGTTACTTCGCGACGCGTAAGGCGTGGCCTCTGATGGCGACAAGCGTGTGGGAGACGGCAAGGCTCGACACTGTCGAGCTCATTGAAGCTATCACGCCGACCTATGATGCGGACAAGGCCTTTCGCTGCATTGAGCTACCGCGCAGGCCAGGAGCCAGGGCGCGCGACAGACAGTTCACTGCGCACAAGTCGGAGCCGATTGGCGACGTCGCCGTGTTTGGCAACAACGAGCAGCAACTAGGCAAGCGCTTGATGGTTGAGGTTTCCTACACACCGGCGGACGATGTCAACGATCGCATGCATCAAGACGAGCTTGACATCGTCAACGCGATCTCTAACTCTGGCACATACCCCGCAGGCCTGCGGGTTCGGCAAGTGGCCCGCGATCAAGTCGAGCCAGACTTTCGAGACGATGGCTCGATAGTCAAAACCATACCAATCGATCACATTTTTCGAGAGTCTGTAACTCTCGGATGAGGAACACAGCATGGGAATCGCAAGACTAAGAGGCGTTGAGTATGAATCCGAAAGCGCGTTCGCGGTAGAGAACGGCGCACACAGCTGGACTGATATCCATGCTATCGATGCGGTCATGCAAACCAGCCAGGTCGCGCACCCGAGAGCAGAAAACAAATCACGCCTCACGGAAAAAAGCCCAGCAGTGCTTGGCCGTAAGTCAGGTTCGCGCCTCACGTTCGGTCACTACCTGGTTGGCGACGGCGTACCCCTCACAAGCGCAGCGAGCCCAGCGAATGATTCACTGCAGAATCTGCTCGAGCTCTCCATGGGCGGCTCAACGTCTGCCGCAGGTTCGCAGACAGCGGCGGGCTGCACCACCTCGGTCATCAACGTGACGGCTGGCCAAGGCTCGAAGTTTTCGGCCGGCATGGCCATTATGGTCGAGGACGCTGGCGGCGCAGGCATCAACGAAATGAGCATCATCGAGTCGGTCAGCACCGACGCCCTTACGCTCAAGCACGCACTATCTAACGCGCCATCATCGGGCCTCACGGTCTGGAATTCATACACCGCCTATCTCGACCCGTCAGCTACGGCAACGGGTCAGTTTCGTTGTGTGCGAGATCATACCGCAAGTATCTGGCTAGCACTCGGCGCGGTAGGCGGATTCACGCTGCAAGACCTGTTGCAGTTCGAGGCGGGCCAGCTCCCAAAGATCATGTTCGACCTGCTGGTCACCAAGTGGGAGCAAGACACCGGGGCGCTTGCTGCCGGCTCTTACGATGGAGCCGATCCGTTGATCACTTCGGCTGGCATGGAGTGTCACTATCAGACCCACGGCACAGCAACGCGTAACCTGATTTCGGTATCTCAAATCAACCTCGGACCTGGGCACACCTGGACACAGCTCATGGCCCGCGGTAACGGCGACGTTGAGCACGTGGACCGAGTCAGAATGACCGGCGTCGAACCAGTGGTTGACTTTACAGCTGACCCGTCGACCGCATTTTTGACAGCCCAGGCAGCCAGGACCGAGAAGGCCCTGGCCCTTATGTTTGGCCGCACGCCGGGCAGTTCGTGGATTATCGAGATCCCGAAGTTTACGATCGACAACCCGCCAGAGGACGCAGAGCATGCAGAACAGAACGCGCAGCGCGTTGTCGGCTCCTGGCTTGAGGACGATTGCGGCGCCGCCGATAGCGCCCTAACGCGCTCGCCGTTCCGCATTCACAGACTGTAAGGGAAGCGCCATGGGAATTCCGCGAAGAAAATCGCTAAAAGAAAATCTGCGCGTTGTCAGCGTTTACGACACAGCAATCGACTGGAGCTTGACCCCGCGCGTCGACTACGTGATGTCGAGGGATATCAAGCTGGTCAAGACGCTACCAGGCCAGGCACTCGATGTGTTTGAGCTTCGCAACCTGCCAACCCTGCTTGTTAGCGAGCTACGCACCAGGGAGTCTCCGAAGCGTGAAGAGCTTTTCTTTCTGTGGTCGGTGACATCATGCACAGGCAACCTGTTGTCCTGGGATGGGCACGGAGAAGACCGCAAAGTGTCGATCCACAGTCTGGACAACATCCCGACCCGCATCATCACAGAGATTGGGTCAGTTGCCGATCAGTTTGCATCGCTCACGCAAGCGGAAAAAAAAGCTTACAAGCTGCCGCTTGGCTTGCCGGCGATCCCGACGCCGCCACAAAGTACAGCTGCGAGCGATGCCGCTCCCAGCAAGTAGTCCCACCACTGCCGAAGCTGCTTGGCTGCGATGAGCCACCCGATGCGTTTACCCATAACCCAAACCACGCAGAACGCGCAGGCAGGATGTTGCATGCGGCCCCGGGCGGACTGCGGACGTTCCGCTGCCCGCGCGCGTGGTCGCGAGACCGCTTTGCGATTGAAGGCATGGAGGCGTTTGTCTGGTGGCGAGAAAGACAGCTCGATCTTCTTTACCCCGTGCCGCCGCCTGCTGTCCTGGTTGAGGCAATAAATGTCATGGCTCAAAGCTATAACGTCGCTCGCGACGAATACTGGAAAAGAAACAAAGAAGGCTGACAGCGAGCGACACGGAACGATTGAGATAGGATGGGGCGTTGCAGGCACGGCGCTTGTTGAGGTTTCGGCTCCAGCCGGTGCAACGGAAAAGCAGATCGCGGAATCATTCCGAGAACAACTCATGCAAGGCGAGATGAAACAGAAGTGGGACGAGCTAACCCACGCCTTCGTCCGGGCACTGAAAGCGGACTGGCCGGACGCAAAGATCATGGCTGTCGCCACGATCGCCGATCATCCACAGATGCTTTCCGGGGCACCCAAGGATTCAACCGATGGCAGCTGATTTTTCAATCCGCCTTGGGCTCGTTGGTGTTTCGCAAGTCATAACCGGCATTCAATCTGCGATCGGTATCATTTCGATGCTGATCCAGAAAGTCGTAGAAGCATCCAAGTACGTCGCTGAATATTCAAGCGTGGTTGAAGGACACACCGTTTCGGTCGATGCCGCGAACCGTGCAACGCGCAACCTGATCGATTCCGTTGCGCTGCACCGCGCCGCTGCCAAGTTTGAGCAAGCCCGGGTTACCGTAACATCCGAGCAACTGCGAGCCTTGGCACTAGCTGCGACGCAGTTTGCGCAGAGGACTGGGCAGGATGTTACGCAGACATTTGATCAGCTAACCGATGCGGTTATGACTGGCGGCGAGGAAGTGCGCCGGTATGGTGTTAGCCTCGAAGGGATCGAAGGCGAATCGAACAAGGTCAACCATGCGCTGCAAGAATTGACGCGCAGGTTCAGCGAAACCACGATCGAGATCGAGAACACGGCTGACGCCGGAGTGTCGCTCAAAAACTCTTTCCTTGAGATGATGGGAGAGATGGGTCGCGCAGCCGAAAGAAACGGCGGCACTGTGGTTCAGGTAATGGACAACCTCGCCGGTGTGTTCAATAGCGTTGCTGGTGCGATCGGGACGGCGAACGATGCTGCTCACGCAATGTCGCAAAACGACGTCGACGAGGAGCTATTCAGGATCGAACAAAGAGCGCAGGCCCTGGGCTTCGACCTCCAAACGATGACAATGCGGATGGATTTTACCTCTCGAGCAGCTCGGGAGTTTGAGGTTGTAGCCAGGAGCATCGGCGACATACTGACCGGGCAAGTTGGCGAGGGTAATCTGTGGGACCAGGTCAATGACGAGATCTGGAATATGGCCAACCGATACGATGAGCTCTCGAACAGCATCAGTACCGCGACCAGGGCGCAAAACGAATGGAACGACGTCATGGCTGGTTTCGGCCTGACGGCAGAGGGTGACGAACTGCCGCAGTCAACCATGACGGTGCAAGCCGGCGGCGCTGTCCCGTCGACGTCGGTCAAGGCCAAGACAGGAGAAAGGTCCGGCGGTGCCGGTCGCAGCAACCGAACGCAGTCGTTTGGCGAGTTCTTGGACGATGTAGCGCTGCAAAGCTCGTGGTCGCGCATCGGCGCAATGGAGGAAGAAAACCAACTACTCGCTGAAATACAAGCGCAAGCAACCGAGAGAATGCAACAGCTCGCCGAGGAGCTGGCACTAGAGAAAGAGCTGTCAGAAGTAAAGCTTGACGAGGACCTGATCGTTGCAAGGCTCGAAGCCGAGGAGCTACTTGCAACCTCACTTGAGCGACAAAACGATGCGCTGCGCCAGCAGAGCAAGCTGCAGGCTGAGCGAGCCGCAAACGAGCAAGGCGCTATCACGCTAGCCAAGTCGTTTAGCCAGGCACTCGGGATCGTCGGTAGTATTACCGACGAAGTGGCAGGAAAGCAAAGCACCGCATCAAAGGTGATGAGAGCCGCACAAGGCGGGTTTTTGGTTGCGTTCAACAGCGTGATGGCTATCACCGAAGCGGCAAAGGCAATTAGCTCATATCCTGACTTTGTGGGAATGGCAACGCACGCGGCCGGGGCCATTGCGCATACCGCTGCAGCGGTAGAGGCTGGCATCCAACTAGGCTCCGACGTTGGCGGACCGAAGACAACGGCAGCAACCGGCGGCGCACCATCCGGGGCCGGAATCGCCAGAGCTCCTACGCCGCAGAACCAGCGACCAGAATGGGCTTTTCTCGATGACCAGACCGGCGAAGCTGGCGGACGCGGCACCACGATGGTCGTCAACTTCAACGGCCCCGTGACATCGGCCAGGGCAGCCGAGGAACTGCAACGCATGCAGAGCGACGGAGCCAGGGACAGCCTGTGACTTATTCCGAAGCCATAGCCAGAGGCTACGCTGACAGCCTGGAGCTTTTCCTACGGGTCGACGGGTCCAAGTATGTGCTCGGCACGTCCGAGGATGCGCCCACTGACAGTTGGTTTACCGACGGCGGGTTTGACTACCTGCGAGGACTGCGCCGCGATAGCATCAACATGCAGTGCCGCGCGCACATGTCAGAGGTGTGGCCTGACGCTCCTGGTTTCGACATCCAGTTTGACGACAAAGCCTATACCTTGGCCGCATACCTCAAAAGCCGTGCAGCCTGCGGGCTAACCATGCTGGCTGCGGACATGACCACAGGATCGACGTCCGCCACCGTCGGCAACACTGGCGGAATCAGCGCCGGTGATGATGTCTACATCGAGCAGGAGACTATCGGGGTTGGAGCTGTCGACGACGGCACCACCATCTCAAGCTTGACCCGGGGGAAATACGGCTCCGTCGCCAAGGCGCACAAGGTCGATCTCAATCTGTATCCTCCGCTCGAGCCAGAGCTACTGTCAGGGCCGAGCGACCTGCTGGGGCGCCGTTGCATTATCTACGGCGCGGAGGTTACCAATGGGGCCTTGTCAGCCACGGAACAACTCTGGATCGGTTATGTCAGCGCGAAAACCAGGATAGGTCCGGGCAGGGTTACGATCCCTGTGACTCCCATGATTAGCCTGTTTGCCAAGGGCGACGCGCTCGGTTGGGTACCGACGGGCCGTCTCAATGGCCTATGGGTCCCAAATATTGCGGGAGCCTCTGGCGCTGGCGGAATTGCTGGCATGCGCTGGGGCCGTCTCCTGCTGCGCGAGGCCGATGGCACACACAACACAATCGACGTTGTGGCCGACGGATCCGCCCAGTGGTTTGCTGACTCGGCTGCCCTGGTTGCTGCAACGCGTTCCGCGCTCGACACTGCTGCCATTGACTTCGAGCTCTCAGAAATGCCAGATGGTAGGCTGCGCCTTATCTACTCCGGGTCGGGCTCTTTCGATCCAATGCTAGGAGTCGGAGCCAGACTGCAACAGCTGCTTGGCTTTGTCGACGAAGACCTCAACAACACGGGTGGAGTATTCGAGGAAGAGCTAATAGCTGCCGTTCCGCCAGCCGAAGTTTTCGCACCGCTCGAAGGCATGGGAACTGTGGAAACCCGGCTATACCTGCGCGACGGCGAAGCTGACTGGTTTGTAGAAAGCCGAGTCAGAGTCGAGGCCAGCGGGGAAGATGATGGGTTTGGACTGGTACCAGTAACCGACGTTGACACAACCAACGATTACCTTGTCGTGACGCCGGTCCTGGTAGATGGCACTTGGTGGCCGTCACATGTTGTTTGTTATGGCAACACACCGGCTCCTGCTATCCGCCAAACGTGGAGCCTTGACGCCAACCTCTGTGATGTGGTCCGCGCCCTTTGGACGGGCGATGTTTACGAGGACGGCTGGGCCTTGTCCTATACCACGCCGGACCGATGGTTGCCGGCTCCTGCTCTGCATGTCGATGATGTCGACTGGACGAGCTTTCGCACGTTGGTCTGGTCGTACGTACCAGCCAACCTGCAGCGCATGCTGCTCAATGTTACGGAGCCCACGCCGATCGCCGACTTACTGACAGGCCACCTCGTGGCCTGTGGCCTGTATGCCACGATCGCCAACGATGGGCGCGTGGTGTTCTGTCGAGCGCGCATCCCTTCAGTGGGCGAGGCCACGGCTTCGATCGACAGCTCGTGCATCGACGGGCGGCGCTGCACCGGAATTGACACGCAGGTTAGTGGCGAAGCGATTATGAACGCCTGCAAGCTGCAGCTCCCAGACGGGTCTGGCTCGTGGGATGATGAGAATCTTCGCGACGTCTACACGGTCGATCAGAATAGCCTGCTTCGCTACGGCGAGCAGTTGGCTAGAAACCCACTTGATCCGCTCCAGGCTCTGAGGGACTCCGCGCGAGAGCTTCGCTTGTATGTGCATCCTGACGTTGTTACAGACGTGGTTTCGCTGGAACAGGAAATCTCCGACCACATGCGCCAGACCGCAATGGCGGTGTCTGCTTGGCCAAGGTCGACGGTACGCTTGCCAGTGTCACCCAAGGCGAGGCAGCACGCAATCGGCGACGTAGTGTCCGTGACCTCGGTTTGGATCTGGGATACGTTTGCCGGACAGATGGGAGTGACCAACAAACTGGCGATGGTCGTGGGCTACAGTCGACCGAATGGGCGGCGAGCCATCGACCAGATTGACCTGATGCTGGTCGATGAGACCTACGTCGTGATCGCGCCATGCGCGCACGCCGACAGCTTTGTTGCGGCGAGCGCAACCCTAACGTGCTCGGACACGTCGATCTACAAGTCGAGCGACGATTACACCGACCTTGATCACTTCGAGGCGGGTGATGCTATCAGGATGATCACGCACGACGATGACAGTCCAGCGACATGGACGGGGACGATCCTGTCGGTCGATACTGTGCTCGGAACGATCACCTTGACCGCCAACGAGTTTGCAGTTTCTGGTTTCCCCGCTAATGGCGTGCGCGTTGTGTTCGGCGATTACTCCGACGCAACGACCGACCAACGCAGCGAAGGCTGGGCCTGGATCGGCGACGATACAGACGGACAGATCGAGGACCTGGTTGACGCGCACGAGGTAGCGCCATGAGCCGGATTTACGCGGTCGATTATGCAACGCCGGACGAGGGTGACACGCTTGACGCTGGCATGATCCGGGAGGGCGTTTTTGATACGCTCGAAGCAACAACCGAGGAAGCCCGATGGGACGGCTGTTGCATACCATCGGGCAAGGAAACGTGCACCGGCACTTGGTATTCGCTGCCCGCAATGGTCGAGATGCGTCGAGATCGCGATGGTGCTTGGCGAGCAATCAACATCGACCCGCTTGCCGCTGGCGGCTCGGTTGGGCAGACACTCTACTGCTACCTACTCGACTCGATGCGCCTGCCCGATGCGTCGCACGATGACAAGACATCTTGGGACATCGGTGCGAGCACCTATACCGCCTGGCAAGGTGGCAAGAATCTGCGCCCCGGCAGGGACCGGCGGTTTTCTTCTAAGCGTTTTGCCGGAACAGTCGACGACGATCAGCCAGAAACTTTTTTCGGCTGGCTAGTCTTCACTTGGGGTTCAACAACAGGTAGCCCGTCTTTTGCTGGCTTTCGAGCCCACGAAGTGGTGGACGTGTCATGACGTGGGTCCGTGTCCCGACTGCCCCGGGCGGCAAGCTCGACCAGGACGCAGGAGCGATCAAGCGCCCTGCCTCGGGCTCGGCCGTTTTTCTTCCGGCGATGCGGCGATTCAACTGGCTCGTGGGCTCTTGCATGTCTGGGCAGCTCATCGGGCAGACGTGGCC
>Ga0180432_10004546_pt1 | contig 18940 bp, 25 predicted proteins | sample SS_ome_10_FD_132414 | JGI IMG/M metagenome (GOLD analysis project Ga0180432, IMG submission 132414) | Hypersaline lake sediment archaeal communities from the Salton Sea, California, USA - SS_1_MS_2 metaG | ecosystem: Environmental > Aquatic > Non-marine Saline and Alkaline > Hypersaline >...
CATGGGCGGCTGTCATAAACAGAAGATGTGTGGCACTGTGTTGGTATTCTGGGGATGGGGCCTTGTCCCCAGGGTAGACAGTCTCTGCCGTGAATTCACAACGGGTTAAGACACACTTTGCAATGTTGATGATTCGCATAGCACACTCCTCTTTTATGGTGGACTCTGTACTACGAGTACGGGTGAGTCATACCATAACGTTAGGTTATAGTTCCCATCCGGTTCTAGTCCCATATGTGCACACCCGCGTCTGTGCCATGGGTCCGACCCTCCTGGTTCGTCCCATGTGGGGGAGTAATGTGTATATAAGGGCCATGAACCCCGTAACATTCCAACACCTAACCAGCTCGCTGGGTTCTTTACTATACTACATGACACATACGGCATAACCCATAGGAATTCTTCGCTGTCATATATATCTCCCTTGTCTATGTTATGGTCTATCACTTGTCCTTGATGGGTCATCACTTCTTTGCATGCAATCTTGCCCGGCGGGGTTTCTATATACTCCCGCATATCTTGATAGTCTGGATGAGTCCAGTAGTTCTTTATATGTTGTGACTCTCGTAGTACACATATAGTAGCATAGAAGGTAATCTTCGGATGTGAATTCCCATAAACCCGGAGGTTATCATATGCCAGTTTTTCAATGGTCAACCCTTCTGTTTCCTGGAGTGTGTTATACCATTCTTTGGCATACTTCAGTGGACCCATAGCGAAATCATTGTACCATGTTCCCGTTACTTTGTCTGGAGTATAGTGTACGACAGGATCATGAGTACAATAGTCTGGTGGTACAGGTACTCCCGGTTCTGGGTCTGTTGGTACATATCCTCCCTCCTCCTGATTAAACGGCCATTCGCAGCCCATTGTTATAGCTACCTGTGCACCTGTATTACGCCAGTAGCTTGCCATTATATTAGGATTACGAAGGAGATTCCCGTCGCATGTTGGGGTGTACTCATTCAGAGTCCCGTATATATAACTCCATTGTTCCATTTGACCATGAAACCCACCTCTCTGCTCCCATCCTTTAATAGGCCATGGTCCAGGGTCTCCTACTAGATTACCATTTGCAGCGCCACGCCAATACCAACGCCCACTGAAACCATAAAATTCAGTCCAATAGGGACGTAGTGAACCAGCAACATAGCGAAGATTTTCTAGTATCTCTCGAAGCCACCAAATCCAATCATCAAGACCCTCCTCTTCTACTATACCAGCTATACCATACACTATAAAATTCATGTCCTCATTAGGACTTGGCCCAGTGTAGTCTGTATAGTCTGAATCCGCCCAGTTAATATGACCATATTCAAAACTCGCACCAGTTGATGGGTTTACTGTATAAGTAATACACTCCCACTTTAGTCGCTCTAGTAAAGGCATACCTGCTCTTGTGCCTGTGTAGTTATTTATCCACTCCTGTCGGAATTGTGCTGGGTAACTATACAGGATGTTGTCATCATTGACTTCACCCTCTAAATAGTCTGCTAGGAAGTCATGAGACGGTAGAAGCATTACACGCCGGCGGTTATTCACTGCTAGTGCTAGTTGAATCCACAAACCAGCATCCCAAACCTCTTCGTCTGGAAGTTTTCCTTGTATCCATGTAGCCACTGTATTACTACACTCCTGAACCCGGTTGACCAGTCAACCCAGTAAACATCCCACAGACACGCCACCTTGAATCATCAGGGCTGCCATACCATAGCTTTCTGTCTAGCTCTATTAGTTGCATATCTTCGCCGGCTGCTGGGAGTGGGGGAAATGTGGTATGGCGCGGAATTCTAAACCCCGTTCCTCCTCCTCCTCCGGTAGGCCATATGATAAGGCCATAGCGTTTCGTACTAACTGTTCCGGACTCACACCATATTAGTGTACCCTCTCCCTCCTCACCTATTACAAGTGCATCTATTCCTGATGACCCCGAAAAGTATTGGTCAACGTCATCATTGTATGCTAACTTGACCTTATTTCCATCGTCTGTATTACCTACTACCCTAGCAAGGAATACTCCAGATGCATGGGCAATACCGGTTCTGCTTTCCCCTATAGGCTCCGCCGTTATTAAATAGGGCTTTCCCTCACTATCTTCATCCTTTTCAGGAGCCGCCCCCCTTAATATGATTCCTCCGCCGTGGAGTTTTTCCTTTTTGAATACGGTGTCCTCTACTACAATAGGACGGCCCTTCCCTATCTTCGACCCTGTGTTATGTACGCGGATGGTAACTGATGTTTTATCCCCTTCTAATCCCTTCCGGACCTTTATCGCTGTACTAGCTGTGGAGTTATCTACAGAAACACTGCTGTCCTCACCTACTGGCGCGCGTGCCCTATTAAGGCCATCGACAACCTTATTCTGACCCTCTGCCGTAATGGGATTCCCTGCTACTACTTCTTCGATGCTCATCCGAATGGCCCCACTAGTCCAAACATACTAAAGTCAGCTTCGTCATACACTTGCGCAACGTGCACACTCCGGACCCCTCTCTTCACTGGCGGGTCATCCTCCCCAGAGGAGTCAGTATCTGGGGGTAGGTCCACGTACTGATACCATACGTAATCCCATGGGTGTGGTTCTATGTATGTATATGTATCATTCCACATTTCAATGCTTTGCTGTCCTTGATGTAAAGAAATAAGAAAGTTATAGGTTACATCAATCAAACCATCCGCCCGCCGTTGTATCTTTGCGCCTATGAATAATACCTCACCGGGTAGGTATTCGAGCCAGTCATATGCATTAGTAGTATTGAGCATTGACTCTAAGAATATACGGTCCGCCGCAGTGATAACAGACCAGAGTTTTTTGACTTGCAGTTGAATAGCAGGACGGTACACTCCCACACCATGTGTTTGTGTACCATCAACACCGATTGCGTTTCCTACATCCTCATCCCCACTGTGCCAACAGTATGATGAATCTCGTACACTAGTTATGTTTTGATTCCGGGAACCAATATCCCATACCCAGACTTCCCCAAACGGGTTTAGACCCATAGGCCATGTTCGATAGTTTATGCGTACAACGCATTTCTTACCGTCCTGTGCAGGTGGGTCAATAGCAATGTCGTGTACATAAAACTGTGGTAATAGTGGGTGTTGTTCCATGTACAAGGGAAGCATTCCAACCATAAAAATAGCTTCGGGGTCATTATGGTTTACTAGCCAAGTGCGGGTTAGCTTTGCCGCGTTTGGGTCTTCTGTAATTGTCCTACTTTTGATTAGCTCGACGTATGTGAAGTCATTGTCAGGCATAGTACAGTACCACCCTATTTGTATGTCGGTTGTGCACTCTCTGTCTTCTCCGAAATATTTTCCAGTTTGTCAAGCATGCCCTTCTGTACTTCTAACTGCTCCTTTTCTATGGTCTTACCTGATGTAGCTAACTGCCCAATATTTTCACCTATGGCAGACCCACCAAAGAAACCAGCAACCCCAAGCGCCGGGGATGTTGCGGGAATGGCAATAGGGGAAACCTCCGGACCCTCCGGCGCGGGTACACTGAAGTCCTTTATCTCCCCTAGTACATTATCGAACATACTTCCCCACTTCCCTATGATGTCATTTTCCTTTATTTGCTCCCTGTCCTCATCCCGCCGTACAATAGCGTCCCCCATAATTGCTTCAAGTGTGCCTTTCCGGCCTTCGGTCCTTTCACTGTACCAATTACTTAGACCCTCTTTATATGCACTTTTGCGTTCGTCTATCTGTGCTACTCTAGCAGCATGCTCTTCGTCTGACTTCATTCCTAGCTTACTAGCAATCCAGGATTTGGTTTTTTCATAGGCGCCTCTTATTTCCATTATGGCACTGTATAGCTTTTCTACTAACTTATCGAACAGATTAGCAAATGCAGCATACACAGTGTACCCAAACCCCACCATACCATCCCCAACCATTTCAATCCACCCCATAATACTTTGCTGACCTAGCTTAATACTACGGAGTACATTCCCGAACCCGGTATCAACTATTCCCAGTGCATCCCCAAGGGCTATCAGTGCAACAGCCGCCATCATAATGGGGTTTGTCATTGTCAACGCAGCCTTTAGTATTATTGCTGTACTAGCAACATACAACACTGTCTTCGCTAGTCCTACCATGCTCTCTATGATTTGTGGGTTCTGTTCAAGTATAAGACGACCGGTTACAATCATTGCAGTTATGTACTGTGATAGTTCAATAAAAGCCGGCGTCAGTATGTTTCCTATTGTGTTCTTCAACCCCTGCCAAGATTGTTGTATCCTATATCCCCAGTCAACTACATCCTCCGCGTTTACTGATACATCACTACTGAGTGATATACCTAGTACACGAGCCTCATCCCTAAATCGTGCAATAGCATCAGCACCCATGTCGGCTACTGGGATGAGGGCTGAACCAGCACGGCCGAAAAGACGCATTGCAATACCTGCCTTAATACTATCATCTTCGACCTTCCCTAACTGTGTCAAGATAGTAGTTAACTGCTCTTCGACAGGCATGCGGGCAATCTCTTTTCCTTCAAGCCCCAGCATTTTCATTGCTTCTGTGGCTTCACCCTGCCCCCTTGCAAGGTCAAGGGACACCCTCCCTAATCCCCGTAGGGCCATTTCCATTTGTTCTACACTCTGACCAGCAAGACCAGCAACATACCCCATTTCGGACAAAAACTCTACAGACGCGCCCGTCCGCCTTGACATCTTCGCTACTGTATCACCCCAGGAGCCAAATGATTTAGTAGCAATGGCAAGTGGCGCAGCTATGGATGCAGCTAATGCAGACAGACCCTTTGCCCAGAAACTGAGTTTTTTGTTTGCCGATTGTAGGCCCTTTACTAGCTTACTATCTTTTGTTCCTATTTCGACAAACGCACCGCCAGCCCTAACAGCATCAGAACTGCCACCAAAGAATCCGCCTAGCATTTTCCAGTCTCCATCTTCTGTATTGCTTCAACTGCTTCAGCTATTGAAAGCCCTTCCTTACGAAACCCCACTCCTGGTCTACTAGTACGGTCGCCCTTCTCAAATGGATGGAAGTCCGCCGGCTTTGTTTTTTCACCACTCCATAGGTTTACTAGTACAGAACATAGTTTCGCTGTCCTGTTCCATTCAACCTTTTCCCTACCATGGGCCATCCATATAACCTCTCTGGGAGTTAGATCGCAATGTGGGTTTACTCCTGCCGTAGCACAGAGTTCAAAAAGGTCTCTAAACTCCCATTCCCGAAAGGGCCATCCCCAATCTCCTTCGCCTGTGGGAATGCATTGTAGAAAGCTATTTGTACTGCCTGTACTACACTCGGAAGCATATGTGGGGGTATTGCGTCTAGGAAGTCATCAAAGGACATCCTACGTTCTTCGCATTGCTCCTCACATAGTACATAGGCCAAGTCTAGGAAACCACTTATCGGTATTTCATACCGAAGTAGTACAGCTAGGGTCACCTCAAGGTAGTCGCATGCGTCATATAGCTTACGGGTGGTAACCAACAGTTTCCACTCCCGCCCTTCTTTGTCCTTGAAGGTAGACCCGCGCTGTACGTGCTCGGCTTCCTTCTTTTTCTTGTACTCCTCTACTTCCTCAATCACTGTGCTAGCTTCCTGTTCTGGCATTGCTCTGCTCCTCAATTCGTTATGCTGTACTACTATTATGCGATGGTTGGCTTCCCGTCACCAACAAGACCGACGCTGACCTTGACGGTATCACCCAGGGCTTCTGTCCTATCGAACTGGGTAACATACACATCCCCAGAAATGGAATGCCCAAGCCCATCAACAGCGGTCGCTGCTAGTGAAGTAGCATTCTCATATGCACTAGAAAGTGCAGTGAATACACTGTCTGAGGTTTGTACTTCCATATCGAAGGTAACACCCCATGACCGGAGTCCTGCCCTCCTTGACTTCCACCCTTGATGGTTCCGCGTGGTCTGGTCAACCTCATCCGCCGCAAGTGAAATGTTTACATCCTTAACGTGAAGAGCCTCTGAACCAACAGTCAGAGTTCCATCGTAACCCATACCACTCATTGTACTAGCTCCTTAGTATTGTTGCCTCAACTGAGGCAGTGATTACATACCCTGAATAGCCTTCCTTGTCCTTTGTCCTCTGGGGTGTGGCTATCCGTTGATTTCTGACTGTCCATCCTTCGACCTGTACTGGTACAGTCCGCAATACCTCAAATATTCGCCATGCTAACCTCCTAATCCTTTTGTCTGACCTATTCTTGTCCTCCCATATTGTTATAGTTACGGGTACATCGAATGCTTGTACGGAACGTGTCCCACCACTAGCATCCTCACTACCCGATCCTGATGTAACAATAGTACAGACAGGGTTCGGTGCCTCAATTGGGGCAGGTTCCATTAAGTGTATTGATGGTTCCATACCATCCCCAAAGTCCCAAGTAGCCAAATCGTCAACTACTTCACTATCTGCCTGTAACACTGTTTTGATAGCTGTACAGAATGGCATTAGTTTAGCCCCTTCTTACTGTTTAGAATCCGACCGGCCTTTGTGTGTGCTAATGCCGCCTTTTTGAATAGTTCCGGGAATTTTGCTTTCATCCTGTGAAGGGCAGGAAGCATGAAAGGTCTGGCGGGATAATTCCTCCCTCCAAACTCCCCACCTTTTTCATGGACTTTCCCGTACCATGCCATCCTTGTCGGCCCAACTATTGCAGTCGCTACCCTAGTTAAGGCATACACTATAGATGCCCGGAGGTTCCCACGTTGTACGTTCGGTGGGTCTGGTGGTGTACTAGGTACACCCTTTTCCATAGAAACATCATCGTTAGACCATTTCACTAGTCCGCCGCGTTTCATACTCTTCTTAGCATCTGCCATCACTAGTGCGGCGCACTGTAATAGAGGTTTATTTGCCGCTTCTTGTGTTGCTTGGCGTACTAGTGGACCATGCCACTTTACTTTACCCTTCATGTTCACGTCAATCATGATTAAGGGGTTTCCTAGTCGCTTCACACAGTAAACGCTTTGTTCCTTGTGAACCGCTTTTGTGTATCGCTACTACCCTATACCACTGGTACGGAATTGGCTCGCCGACTGCTGGGGGTGGTGTCCATCCGTACGGCAGGATGTAAACCCCACTCCCGAAGGTCAGACGTTCAAGGGTAATGGATACAGAAGCCTCTATAGTGCGTTCCTGCCCTCCTGATGCAGTTATAGAGGCAAAGACCACAGCACCACTAGCAGTAATTATCCTGACAACAGGACAGTCGACTACTATAGGGGACAGTGTTAGTGTAATAGTCGGAGGTACAAAGTCTTTTTCTACCCCACCAGAGACTACTATTGAACCAAGCTCTAGGACACCAGTCGCTATAGCTTCCCTCAATCCGACTGCACTTGCTGTTATACTAGGTAGGTCAACACTACCCGACACTAGTATAGTAAGGGTTCCGGACCCGGAGGAAGTAACAGCGGGAATTGTTATCGCTGCTGTACTAGTTATGACGCGAGCACCTACACCCTCTACCGTTATTGCTGGAAGGTCAACAGCGCCCTCTGTCTCTATAATCTCTAGGTCAGTAGTACGCCCAGAAACTATAACAGCAGGCAATGTAACCGAACCACTTCCAGTGTATGTATGATACAGGTAGGTTGTACCAGATATACTAACAGATGGAAGTGTGATCGCTAGTGATGTAGTAATGTGTAGGTCAAGGTCAGTTTCACATTCCCATACAACAGCAGGGAGTGTGATTACTCCTGATGCTTCAAATCCATAATGTGCACTGCCACTTATTTCGACAGCACTTAGGTTTACTACACCAGTAGCATGGACAGTATGCTCTGTCGCTGATGTTACTGTTACTGGTGTAAGGGTTATTGCAATAACCGCCGGAGTTATAATCACCCCGGAGGAACTAGCAGTCAACGCCGGAAGTGTTACTGTACCACTCGCATAGGACTGGCACGCTGTTGCTCCGCTAGCTGTAACAGTTCCGAGGGTAATTGCTCCTGATGCATTGATTACCCTGTCCCCACTTCCGGAAACAGTCACAGCCCCACAGGTAAGGGCAATTGCGGAAGTGTCCCATATTCGTATTGCAGTACCAGAAGCAGTTATAGGTTGCAGTGTTGGATGGGCGGCTGCACCTACACCCTGTACCTTCTTACCTATACCGACTACAATAAGAGTCGAGGTAAGTGTTACAGCGATTGAAATATCACGCCCAAGTACTCCCGCTCCGCTTGCTGTGACTGCCGGGATGTTTGGTGTCCCTGATGCTTCCTTTGTTGGTACAGTACCGGACCCGGACACCACCACAATCGGCAGTGTAACAGCACCCATAGCTGGCTGGCTGTATGGTCCAAATGGTGCACCACCAAATGGTTCATTTCCAAATCCGCCGCCCATTCCCATTGTTTAGCTCCCGGCTTGTATTTCCGCAATAACCGTTTCGGCCGTGGTGTTCTGGTCTGCTAGTGTAGCCATTGTGCTTTTGAAGTAGTCAATCATGTCGGGGTCAAGTGCTATACCAGCATTTTGATGGTATGCTACCATACCGGCGATCTTCCGTAGTTCAATTGACATTGTACGCGCCTTCTGTTCTAGTACATCAATGTATTGACTGTATTCATCAATACTTGGATCGAGTGCTAGAATAGCAGACACATCTGCCTGTGTTGGTGTAGTACGAAGACACAACCCCACACCTAGTACAGTGACGAGGATGCAACCCCATACCACATAATTCATTTCTCGCTTCATAGTACAGTTCCTTTCCTATTCGTTGTTTATGTTTGCGGAGCAACACCACTTAGATAGGTCACCGTTGTAGCGAAACTCCACGTAATCTGCTTCGTCATCTATCCCCAGTATAGTCGGTATGAGCAGATTGCCTGTTTCCGCGAAAGTGATTACATCCCCGTCGTCCTCTGTACAAAATGAAACGCGGCAACCATCCCACACACTAGCGTAGGTTATTGTGTCTACTGTGTCAGACGTACCACTTTCAGGTTGAAGATTGTGATGGGCGCTGTCTATTGTAACCGCACCGGAGGAAACGGTCTTTACCCCTCCAGGAACAGTACCCCATAAGGATAGGATTTTAGTATCCCCGTTCGGATCGAATTCCATACTGTTGTCGGACTGGTCTATTGCAATGCACACCGGGCTTGCGATAACGCCTATCTTAGCTACCCCCGCCTGTAGTCGAATACGAAACTCCTCCGAACCACTGTCATAGTTATCCCCAAAGAACATACGGATGTATCCACCCGCGTCGTCGTCATCCCCATAGAGATTTAACTGTCCTAGAGAAGTAGCAGCCTGTCCGATGTATGCTTGTGATCCGTTAACAAATAAGTCGTCCCCTGCTACTATATCAAAATCCGAAGACAGGTTTCCCTGTGCGTTTACAGTGCTATAGAACTCTGCATTCCCATCTCCCTCCAAGTCTAGTATAGTTTCTTGTCCTGCGGCTGCATACCCGACAATGAAACGAATACGATTGTTTGCCTGCGTGGGAGAACGGTTAAGATCAATCTCGCTATCCCCGTAGGACGAATGCTTGAATAGTATACTATCCCCCTGTGTATCATCAATCTCTAGTGGCGCATCCGGGAGTTGCGTGGAGCCTTCTGCCACAAACTTCCAAATCTTTGCAGCATTCCGAACCCGCAAGTCATCATTGAATACGTCAATATTCCACTCATTACCTGCTGCACCACTGTCATAGTCGGCTGCCATTTCTAGGTCTATTTTCCCGCCGCTGCTACTTGCAGCCCCATCCCCAGTAAGTCCTAGCATAGCACGAGTATCATCTACTACTCCTATAGTGATGTTGGTGTCGTTGTTAGTAATAATATCCGTTGTATCAGTCAACTGGGATTCTAGTTCACTTTCGGTGTCTATGTTTTCTAGGGCATTGATTGCTGTCTGTAGCTCCTCTATGTAGCCTGCTGTGACATTCAGGGAGACTACTGCCTCATCACTATGGGCTGTTGCTGTGCTGCTTTCTGCTCCTCTTGTTATGGGACTAAATGTATCACCAGTTCGGGTGGTTACATGTATAACCTCTGTATCTATTACAATACGGAAGTTCGATGCTGGGAACTCTGCCCCATCCCCGGTCTGTACATCTAGTGTAGTAGCAGTGTCGGTTATACCTCCATCAAGGGTTGTCATTGCCTTGTTGGCAGCATTCAGAAACGTAGTCGCAGCTAGTACACTAGTACACTCGCGGATTATTAACACCCCTAGTGCTAGCAGTATTACTGCGACAACAAACCTATTGACGTTCCGCATTTTTCAATACCTCCGCCGTTCCTTTCACTTCAACCTTTTCTAGTATACTAGCAATTGGGCGTCTCACAGCATCCTGAATTTTGGCCGTGACATTTCTGGGGATGGGTGCCATTTCATGATGGATTTTTAGTTGACAAGGGACAAATGGTTTCGGTGGGTCAACCATAAGAGGATGACCTTCATACTTGTATGGCCCTTCTAGTGTACCATCATTCAGGACAACTACTATTCTGTCGACCATCCCGTTTGCTTGTGGTTCAAAGTCCGGACATAGGGTGCTGAATGCATGCCCCTCCGGAAACAGTGTAAAAGGTGGAGACCCGAAGCGGCACCGTGCCAGTGTATTACCATCGGCATTCAAGTAGTTAGCTATAGCCCCCTCGAATCTCCGTACCATTTCATCATACTGCATGATGCTCCTCCTTTCATGCTGTATTAACTGGCTGGTAGAGTGATCGTTAAGCTGGTAACGGATATTGTGTCACCAGCACCAATGTTTAAGCTAGTAAGCTCGATGTCTCCACCACCACTGGTTATAGTACAAGTCAAGTCAATCAGAACCGTTGTGTCTGACTTCCTCAGATGGGCATGGTCAATAGTACCAGCCGCCGCCGTTGCATCGCTGATTGCATTCGCTGTAATAGTACCGGAGGCGGATGCCCCAAATGCATCGGCAGCAAGGGAGTTCGCTGCTACTTGGTTATGGGCAGAGGTTTCAAACCGGAGGTCGCCACTGTTCAGCAAGTCTCCAATTGCATCCATTGCCGCGTTCCGGGCTTCATTCTGTAGTGTTGCCATTGTCCGTACTCCTTTCGTGGTGTACTAGTCGACTAGCAGTTAGTCTTGTTTACCCTCACACTTTTCTATCACACGACAGACGTGTTTTGCTGCCTCTGTGCTTTCGGTGACTGCGACTGTGGTCTTCTCCACTAGTCCAGTAAGTGTATCCTTCTGATAGGTTTCTAGGTCATTTATTCGACCCTCCATTCTACCTTCCCTTGCTTTTGCTTGTGTGTCTTGGCTTCTGTCCCTTTGTACAAAGTACCATAGAAGGGCAGCTAGTGCACCTAGATTGCCAAATAGGCCGACTAGCTTTTCAAGCCCTAATCCGGAACCTAATACACTCTGTGCGGCGACTTCCTCCATTCTATCCTCCTATTGTGCTGGTAGCACCAGTAAATCACCAACTGATACAGTTTCGTCGCGGTGACATAGTACAGTTACATTCTGTTGGTCATGAATGATGTCAATCCACAAAGTAGTACCGCTGTCTAACTCTTCAACAGTACCTTCACCGTCGGAGTGTTCTATTACACTGAACTTGTCAATCGGTGTATCAAACATCACACAAAGGCCCTCATGGATTGTACTACTATCATATGACCAATATCAGAATCGCACAGTTTGGCCCAACTAATGGACCCACCAACAGCGCTACCCTCAGAAACTCTGCCGTCGGGGTTCCTAAACACACGAGCCACTAATTCAAGGACTAGTAAGGTTACACCGCCAGGTATAGTAACATACCCACCAGTATAGGACACCTTGTATCGGTTTGCACCAAGACCCCAGGGGTCTGTCTCTGCTAGTACACGTGCGACACCGTAACTGTCAACATAGTACTCGCTAGAGTCAACGGTTTCCTCCTCAAGGTTATCATACACTTCTGAGATAGCTGTTACAGGCTTCCGCTGACACAGTAGTATATCCCCACCCCCATCTACATACTCATCACTAACCGTGTCGGACGTAAGGGCAATGCCTAACTCCTTCGCTAGCCATTCCTCACAACCATCAAGGTAGGTTTGTAGTACAGTGTCGGCTGCACCACTAGCAAGCCTGATGTGTGACTTCGCTTGTGCTAGTGTTGTTTCTGACATACCTTACTACTCCTTTAAGTGTGTTGGTAGGAGGGGCGAGCCCGGCCATCACGTCGGCCGCTAGGGAAGGAGGCTCTCGCCCCTCACTACCAAACTCGTACAGTGTTTAGGTAGTTGTGGCCTTCAGCTTGGCGAAGAACGCCGGATACATAGCCTTACCACCAACAAAGCAGATAAGGCGAAACACAACCTTACCGGCCTTGAATTCCGCGTGCTCACTGCGTGCAATACTTATGTCCTCCTCTAGGGCGAAGACGTAGTTTTGCCATGCACCAAACATGACCTCACCCGCCGTTCCTAGTACACCTATTGTCGCAGCATCATATTCGTGTGCGGTGTACCCATAACCAGCGAGCATATTCTTGATTTGGGAATGCACGTCGGCCGTGAACAGTGGGCGGCTGTCTCCATCAACTGTCTGCTTGAGATACTTCTCTACAGCATCAGATATGGAGAACGTTGCGCCTACCCTCTGTGCCTGTGGAATAGCATACTCCAGATTTGTCAAGTCATCCCAATCGACTTGATTCACGGTTCCGCGTGCAACCTCTGTGACTCCCGTTGCTTGGATGATACCCTCCGGCTTGTTTGTACCGTCGCCGTTAAGTACCACCCTACTCCACTCATACTTACACGCCAAACGGAATAGACGCATCAGATGCCCCTCTAGGTCAATAGCACTCCGACGGAGCGCAGCCAGAGACGCTTCTGTCCATCCCGAAAGCTCATTGGTGGAAATTGTGAAGTCTTTGAAGGTGGGTTCCGTTTCTCCCTTGTCTGCCCCTTCTGTAGCCTTCCAGGTAAACGCTACACCACCATAGTTACCCTGCCCTTGGTCAAGCATGGGCCATTCTGCGGAACCGTTGGCGGCCGGAATGACTGTGCATCTGTCATACAGTGTTGGTGCACTAACCTGATACTCCAGGAGTTGCGGACGAAAGTCCGGTGCCAGCAGGTTTGCTGCGCCCGAGTCCGTTGCTCCACCAGTGGCATCTGTCGACAGAATTGTCTTACCACTGTAGGGGTCAATTAGTACACCAGACTTACCCATCATCTGGGCTCGTATCAAAGCAGTCATGTCCTCGGGCAGTACAACTGCCTCTGTACCGGCCACCTTTTCAACGCGGGGACACTTCGACTTGATAGCGTCAAACTGCAACCCATCAAGGACCTTTGCACCGTACCCTACCCAGTCAAGGAAGAAACCCTTTCGGAGTCTCAAATCCCGTACAGGGTCAGAGTCAACCTCTATATGGTGTCTTGACTTGGCACGGTTCAAGTCAATCAGGGTGTCATACACACCAGCGCCACGAGCCTTTGCTTTGTCCTCCTTCTGGGACTCCTGTGTCTTACCCTGTGCTAGGTTGATATGACTGTCGTCAGGTTCCGTCAATGCCTTTGCGCTGTCAATGGCTTTCTGTGCGTCTGCCAGTTTCCGGGCATCTGCCAGTTTACCTTGAAGCTCCCCGAACTCCGTTTGTTTGGCTTCAAACAACAGCCGCCACTTCTTCTTGTCTTCCTCTTCTGTTGCACTAGTACACTTCGACAGATACTCCTCCATCTGTCCTTTACAAGCCACTAGCAATGCAAGCAATTCTTTCGGGTCCATTCTAGTTGTCCTCCTGTTGTAACTGTTCTACTTCGATGACTGCCTTACTGTGTTCAAGTACCATTTCCATAGCGTGCAAGTGGCCGTCCTCTGGGGATGGGGCTTGCGGCGCTTGCTCCTGCCTGCTATCATCCTTTGCGCATAGGACATCAAGCAAACCATCGACTGAATCACGTAAGGCATTGATACTTTCCGGTGACAATGGCTCGTCTATTGGACTAGTACTGTCGGCCGGCAATTGGCTTTGTAGGTCTTTGGCGGCTGTGATAACAGCTTGCTCATTCATGGGCTTCACTGTAATAGTCGCCTCAGACAGTCTGCATTCTAGCAGATTCAGGATTGTTGTCTTCCCGTCTAAACGTTCCTCCTCATATCGAATCAATTCAAATCCCACAGATAGGCCACTGATTGACCCCTCATTTATTTTCGTCCTGATGTCCTGTGCTAGTTGGATAGACGAAAAATCAGCATGAATCCATAGCCCATATTCATCCTCTTTTGCCTGTGTTACTGTACCAATAACGTCGGCCACATCCCCTCCATGGGCAAAGTGTTTCGCCATTAATGGCACCTTACCAGACTTAACCCTTTCGGATGCTGACTTTTCAAATGCCCCCTTAACAATGCGTTCTCCTCCCCTGTCTACATTGCCAAAGACGGCAAGATACCCCTCTATCCATCCTGCCCCATTCTCGCCGTTATCTGTTTTCATGCGAGGCTCAGGACAGGCCCTCCTGTAGTGTCGTAGTACAGTTCGCATCCTAGTATTCCTCCTCAATCTCTACATCCTCAAACGGAATAGGCTTGGGCTTCTTACCCGGTTTGATTCTTGGCAGTAATGGTGGGATGTACGTCTGTCTCCGCCGTGGTTTCGGTGGGGGTTTAGTACCTTTCAAGTTAACCTTCGGAACTATTGTACACCTACAATGGGGATGTAGTGGAGGGTGTGCGACAGATATACCCATCTTTAATACACCGCCCTGTGTACCTAGCATCTTGTCTCCCGGCTTGAATATTGCTCGTCCCCCTGTAATAGGAAACTCCGTTCCATCCATAGCCGAGCAGAATTCACAAGTAGCGTCATCCTCTGTGGTTAGCCATTCAGCAGTAGAAAACCCACTGTCTACGAACTGTAGTACAGCCCCTCTATTATAACTCCAGTTCGTAGCAGTACGCGCCATAAGTGTTGCACGCGGTTTATTCCTTGCTAACCCTCTAGCTAAAAATTCATTAGCTAAGCCGACCGGGGTTACCCCCTGCCCGCGTTCAAGGGTTGCCATTGCTGCCCGTATTATGCGACTGTACTCCTTCGCTGTGGTTCTGGTTTCTATCTTACTAGTACGGTTTATCCAGGTAGCTATACGCCCCCGCATTTGAACCGCTACCAGTTCCTCAGCGCCAAACTGTTCTACTCCAGCAGCAACGCGCTTACCTCTATAACCTCCCATACTAGACTTGCGTCCGAGTAGGGAATTGGCTATTCTGTATCCTTCCCGCGCCATTGGATTTGCCCATGCTTCATGCTTCTTTTTCAAGTCGCGTTCTAGTGACCTAAGCCCACGCTTTACTGCGACACTAGGCTTGTCACTGTTACGTAATGCTATAGAGACACGTCGGACAGTAGCATCTAACACCTTCCTTAAATCCTCAGACATGGGAGGGGTATTAACTTCTGCCCTGTGTGCTATCCTAGCATACTCCTCCTTTACTGCCCTTGCCTTGCCTTCAATGGTAGGAAGGGCAGGGAGGAGGAGTCTAGGCTCCTCTAGTATGTAAGCATGGGAACAGTACATCAGTCATCCTGTTTTACGACAGTAGCACTAAGGCCAGTCTCATCTTCGATGGCTTTTGCTGCTTCATTCATAACTTCACTGGCTTTGTCTTGTGTGACAATCAACTGGTGTAGTACAAAACTAACACGCTCATGGAGTGCGCCGGGAGGGATTCCCGCACTGTCTAGCAACCTAGTACACTCGTCAATTGTCTTTCGGTTCTGTACGCCTGCCATAGGTATGTCCTCACTGGTTAACAACGTCGTCTTCCTCCGGCTCCTCCTCCGGAGTGCTATCTGTTTCCATATCATCATCCCCACTGTCCTCCTCGTCTGGTACAACAGGGATGTCATCAGGACGGTACTCTAGTTTAGCTAGTTCTTCGGGGTTGTACCCTAACTCCTCTTGTGCTGTGGGTAGCGGAATAATACCGGCGTTGTATAGCATAGTCACCCTCTGGGCTTTCGCCAATTGGTCTTCTTGGAATTCTGGGAGGGAGTCAAACCGGAACCGGAGGACTAGTTTATCCTCCCCTTCCTCCCGGAATAGTGACCTAGTAAGGGCCGCCGCTAGGTGCACCCACTTGGGCCGAAGTGTCTCCTGATAGAATGACCGGCGGGCTTCTGTGTAGTTTGCGTATGTACTACGCTCTAAACCGAACCGGCTTCCTATGATAATAGGTGGGACACCATAGGCCATACATATTCTTGACTCTATACTACCACTGAAACCGGGCCAATCAAGGTCGCCTAGTGGGTTTTCTAGTTTAGTGTCAACGTCGCCCTCCAGTAACAGTGTACTACCACGCATCCCGGTACCGACAGACTTTTCAATCTCTCGCTTTGCTTGCTTCCGTTTGGGGTCTGACTTAAAACCGTCCTTGACTATTACAGTCAGACCGGGCACCTTTAGATTGATAAGCATTTCGGCAAGGTATTTCTCTCGCTCCTTATCTAGTGCATTATCATGGTGCACACTCTCATAAGGTGACACACCCCCAGACACATCTCCAGGGTCTACATGTTTCGCAACACAAAAGTCCTCAAGTGGTACAGGTTTGTTTGTCGCTGTAACCTCATAGTGGGACAGTGCCCGGATTCCTCTGTCACTCTTAACTGGGCGTATCCATGATGTTGGGATACTTAGGAGGTTTACTACTTGACCAGTACGGCTTCGGACCTTCCATATATACCCTGTACCAGTCAACTCCATCCGGGTCGTCCACTGCTGTATTAGGTCAGCGCGGGCTGTCTCTGGATTAGGGTCTGCTAGTAGGTCTAGTATTGCGTGGTGTCCTTGATCGACCCATTGCCCATTTTCCCAGATACCTACCTCTATCTCAGGCTCAGACAACGACCCTGCTATCTCAGTAATACAGGCCCGAATGATAGGATGCTTGTACGCTTCCTCCATGTCCTGTACTGTTGGAGTAGTAAAGAGCTCGCCTGACCTCTGCCACTTTCTAGGCCATGACCCTATAATCATTGACCACGCGGCAGGGTTCTCCCCGATTGCCTTTGTAATAGCCTTACCTAAATACCGGTCTACTAGTCCCATGTTACACTCTCCCGATTCGGAAGTCTGCGCCGCGTTCCTCTATCACTAACCTAGTCACCGCCCACACCATAGCGTCTAGTCTGTCCGGGCTCTCCTCCCCCGGTTCCCACTGACACATTTCATCCTCTAATTCTGGGAACGTTCCATATACATGCAGGCGACCTTGGGAGGAAAGCATTGAAACAGGTTCGGCCCTTGTACGCTTACCTCTACTCGCAGTTACCTGATGAATTGGTACAGTATCATCCTGCACTTCAATGGTGTACTGTACCATGTCACCACCATTGTTGACCTCCGGTACTATCTCATCTGCCTGCCACTTATAGTATGCTGCGACAGCTTGATTTGCCCATGTCTTGGGGCTTGCCATTTCGACAGTACGGTCATCCAGTATATATACATGGGGTGGGTCTTGACTATCCTTCCCCACGACTACTATCCCAGTATCACAACTGTCCTCCGTCGCTGTTACAGCAGGATCGACACCTACAACAATTGACTCTAGGGCTTTCTTTGGTAGCTCCCCGACTCTGTGCTCATCAATGTCTTCCCGCTTCCATAGTGCTCTAGGATTGTCGGTCAGTATTTCTGCCTTCAATTCCTGTCGCCCTAACCTAGTCCTCTCATACTTATTGATGATATGCTTAAAGAATGGGTCACCCAGATTCGCCCTGTTGTCATATGTTGTACCCCTAGTCAACATACAAGACTGGTCATGTAGTAAACCATTTTTCTTGTCGAGCAGTATCTTGATGGGTTTCGGTGTAGTAGTTATGATAGCTCTTGGGTTAGGTGGGAGACGCAGACCCATCATCGCCATGTCCCATGCTTCCTTATACCTCCATGCACAAAGCTCATCCGCCCATAATGCTTGACACTGTGGACCCCTTAGACGTTCTGGCTTGTCGGCGGAATGTAGGTATGCTACTGTACTAGGCATGCCATCTGGCCGTGTGGGCCATGTGAGTTTGCGCTTCGACGGTTCATACAATGGTCTGCACCACGAAGGGCATACAGCTAGTATACCAGCAGGCCCCTCGACCATTGTATCCCTTACATCGGCTGCTGTTGGAGCTATTAAGTGGATACGTTGGTATACCCCCTTTTCTGCCCATTCCCTTACCTTCTCCGCACCGCTCCTAGTCTTGCCTGCCCCTCTGCCTGCAAGATAAAGCCAGAACTGCCAATCCCGTTTGTCGCTGACCCACTGTTCTGCTCGTCTATTAAGGCTCCACCTATAGCGAAGAGCCTCAGATAGTTGCATGTGTTCTTCAGGCGTCTTCGGAAGTGCTGCAACTGCCATGACTAGCTGCCCTCCCTTGTTTCTTCTTCTTTGAATCCGTCGCAGCTATGTGGTGTACTAGTGCGAGTAGTTGAGCGTCTGACATAGCTGCATATTCATTCTCGCCTGATGGGTCAGTGGGTGCAATCTTCTGTACTGGCGGCCCAATCAAGTAGTTCGCTAGGAAGGTACGGGCTTGATGCCTAGCGGCGTGCTGTGTGGGGTGCACAGCATCATTTGCCGCTTTCTTAATTATCTTAATCCACTGTTGTACTGATACAGCAGTACGGAACGCTTCCCGGTACAATTCCTCTCGGGAGCGTGGTTTTCTACCCCCTAGACCCCTATGGCCCTTTTTGAATTGCCCGGTCTTGCTGTCACGTTCTGACGACACTGCTGTACTACCTCCCTAGAAAAGATCCAACCCTACCATCGCTAGGATAGCAAGGATGATGTTCACAATCTCCATGACCATTGCCCACAGTTCCTGAAAGTCCATGATGGTTACCTCCTCTCATGGTGTACTAGTTTGATAGCATGGTTACCTGTCGGGGTTGTTGGGGGTGTGTGCGTGTATGACCTACCC
>Ga0180432_10004547_pt1 | contig 18938 bp, 14 predicted proteins | sample SS_ome_10_FD_132414 | JGI IMG/M metagenome (GOLD analysis project Ga0180432, IMG submission 132414) | Hypersaline lake sediment archaeal communities from the Salton Sea, California, USA - SS_1_MS_2 metaG | ecosystem: Environmental > Aquatic > Non-marine Saline and Alkaline > Hypersaline >...
ACCGTGTATCGGTGATCGTCCGGCTGCCACCCAACATAGTCGTTCAGCCCATCCAGGCCGATCTCCACCGAGTCGTCATGCCAAAGCGAAGTACCGCTGTCTGCGAAGAGCAGAGAGTCGTTCACCCGAACCGCGACGTAGAGGTAGTCGTAGTCCCACTGGCTGAGTACCTCCGCGCTGAGGTCGCCGTCGCCTTCGATGACTCCGTTGTACTTGTCGGCCGAAGCTACGTTGAGCACCAGTCCTCCGGAAGAAGGCCATTCTGGGAGCAGACCATCGATCAGCGGTAGTTGCTGCGTCCCCTGGCTCTCGATGCCTCGCGGCACGATGGGGGTGCCGGTGCTCGTCGGAGTAGCGGTGAAGGTTGAGGTGGGGGTCAGCGTGTTGGTGGGAGTCGGCGAGGGCGTGTACGTCGAAGTGGGCGTCGGAGTTGCAGTGAACGTAGGCGTAGGCGAAGGAGTGTACGTCGGCGTGGGCGTCGGAGTCACCGTGAACGTTGGCGTAGGCGAGGGAGTCATCGTTGCCGTGTTGGTTGGCGTCGCCGTCGGCGTCATTGTCGGCGAAGGAGTGTTGCTGGCGGTCGCCGTGGGCGTCGGAGTTGGTCCTGCATTGCCGGTCAACTCCAGATAGCCGAAGTCAACCGAGCCACTGAAGGTACTATCGCCCTCCCACACCAATCGGGCCTCGTAGCTCCCTCCATCATCATCGTCACTCACACCCAGATTGAAGCCAATGACGCGCCCCGATTGCACCGGCACGTCACCCAGGCTGCTCCAGGGGATGGCCATCTCGACGTCGTACCCACCCACCACCGCCTCTACCACAGCAACGACCGAGGGATTGTCGTGTATCGATCCTATCGTTCCGTCCACCCTCACACTGTACCGCTCGTCGTCGGCCTGCCACCCCACGTAGTCCCACAGACCGTCCAGGCCGATCTCCACGGTGTCATCGTGCCAGGGGGACTCCCCGCTGTCCACGAAAAGGATGTCGTCACGCACCCTAATCGCAACGTAGAGGTTATCGTAGTCCCATAGACTGAACGCCTCCGCGCTGAGGTCATCGGCTCCGGAGACAACGCCGTTGTACAGATCAGCGCTGGTAGTATCGAGGAGCAATCCCTGAGTCGCTGGCCAATCCCCAAGCACTCCGTCGATCGTCGGTTCGGTGTCGGTCCACTCGCTCTCGGTTCCCCGCCCCACCACTGGGGTCGGCGTTGAGGTGGCCAAGGGATCCGGCGTTGAACTGGGAGTGGCCACAGTCGTCGGAGTGTGCGTAGGCGTCAACGTGGGTATGGACGTCTCGGTCGCCGTCGGAGTCGGTGTGGTATCTCCGAGCAGCTCGATGCGCCCGAAATCATCGGACCCGGGAAATGTGCTGTTGCCCTCCCAGACGAGTCTCGCGTCGTATCCTCCACCATCGTCGTCGTCGCTCAGCGCCAGATTGAAGCCCAGCACGCGTCCCCCTGCAACTGGGACCTCCCCCAGGTTCTCCCAGGGAATGGCCAGCTCCAGGCAGTATCCTCCCGGTACCTGCTGCACCGCCGTGATGACGTTGGTCGTCTCCTGGATGGTGCCCAGGTCTCCCAGAGTTCCATCGATCCGCACCGTATAGCGGTGGTCATCCGGCTGCCACCCCTGATCGTCACACAGGCCGTCCAATCCAATCTCCACGGCATCGTCGTGCCACGTGGAGCTCCCGCTGTCGACCACCAGGGCGTTATCGTTGACTCGCACCCCGAAGTAGAGGTAGTCCTGATCCCACTGACTGTGGAGAACGGCGCTGAGATCGTCGTCTCCTTGGATGAGCCCGCCGTAGTTGTCGGCGGTGGCGATGTTCAGGATCAGCCCGCCCGACGTGGGCCACTCGTCCAGAGACCCATCCTCCACTACCGCAGTCTCCACCTCATCGCTCTGAATGCAGCGCGGTGGTACGGGAGTCCCCTCCGTCGTTGGGGTGGGTTCGAGGGTACCCGTGGGAATGTTGGTGGGAGTGACAGGTGTGTAGGTCGGGAAGGCCGTGGGAGTGGGGGTCAACGTTGGCACCTCCGACCCCTGGAATCCCTTGACCACGATCATGTGAATGATCTCGTCGCCATCGTCGTCGCAGTTGATGCGAAAGTCTGTTCCCCCAGGCATGTTGTTGTTGAAGTAGGCATCCGTGACTATCCAACTGTAGGACACCCAATCGCCCACCGTCCCCAGAGCAGGCCCCTTGGAGATCGGCGCCGAGCGAAGATTCCCTGACCAGTCCTTGTACTCGAGTGATAGCGAATCGGACCCCTGATTCACCAGCGTGATCCTCACCTCCCACGCCGCGTCCCCGCCCAGTTCGGACATGGGTTTTCGTCCCACGTGAGGATAGGCATCATCGATATCGAAGGACATGTAGTAATTGCCCGAAGCCTGGTCCGTCCGCCTTGCTTTCCAGGATTGAGCGGGGATGTCGGCCGGCCACAGGGTACCCCCGGGCAGATCCTCCTGTTCGACGATCACCGTGTAGTTGCCCGCAATCGCATCGGAACGCTCATTGCCGAAGGTACCCGGCCTGTACAGCCAGAACTCCCAGTCTCCCGGCTTCCCACCCACGCTGCCGAGCGGTGGCGGATGATCGGTCTCGCGCAAGGCGATCCACACGTAGGGCGTGTCCTCGATGGTCACTCCCAGGCTGTCAGCAGCCAGTCCGCCGGTCACCGCCGGGTTACCGAACCAATTCCAGAACGTGTCCACGAAGTCCAGGTGGAGAGACAGAGCCATGAGATAGGCCCAGTACTCACCTACCCTGAAGTGAGCCGCGCCTGATTCCATGGCGATGGGCGCCACGCCCTGCAGCCTATTGAGCACGAGCCAGACGCCCTCCGTGCCCGGTTTCCCGTTGTCCAACAGGGAGTAGTGACTGGTACCGTCCTCCATCATGGCATTGATCTTGTAGCCCACGGGCGGGAACTTCTGGGCGCCGTAGTTGGCCAGATCACCCCGCCGCCAGTTGCCGAGGAAGTAGAGTGGCTTGGTGGGGAAAGCTGCCCGGTGCCAGTCGATCATCTTGCGCAGGTAGCCATTGTATCCGCCTGCGCTAACGTAGTCGTTGAATATGGCCTTGTAGTCGCACAGCTTGGCCATATGATACGCGGAATCGGGTGAGGGAGTGACGCCCCAGGCACCGGCGATGGTGATCGTTGTGGCGGTGTTGCTGACGACGTGGCCAAGGCGTCCCACCGCGTCGCCCGAATCGATCCACAGGTCCCACCCGACCCAATCGCCCGGTCGCCAGTCTTTGTCCGTGTCAGTGATGGTGTTGATCGTCGCCTGCTCGAGCCAGCCCCTCCCGTCGATGCCGGTGACGTAGCGCCGTTTGGTCTCCATCACCTCCTCATCGATGCCTGTCGAAATCAGGACGGAATTCAGACGGGGGTCGGAGTCATAGACTGCCCCGATCTGCATGAGCGAGTCTTCCATGGCCTGCTGCCAGATGGGATTGTCGTACATGGGACACGCCACGCCCGGATCAGGTCCATCGCCATCCGTGTCCAGGATGTGGCCCACCTTGCGGCGCAACTCGCCTTCGCCCATTATGGGCCTTGTCCCGTAGCCCTCGGCCTCAACCCAATCGTAGACCCACTCGGGAGTGTGATCGTACCAGCCCCAGGTCCAGCCGGGATAGTCGCAGGTGTAGACCACGTTGAAACACAGGGACACGGGTTTGGGAATGACTTCACCATCCTGAAGAACCACTGTGTGCGAAGAGGCTGTGGTCAGGTATTCCTCGATGCGCTCCAGAGTACATCTCTGCCAGCCGAACCAATCCTGAACCCCGATGGGACCATACTCGGGGTGCTCTATCCGCCAATCAGAGTTAGCCCAGTTGTTCTGAGCGAAGGGTATTCCCACCGGAGTCGGATAGCCGGAGGGGAAGGCCGAGGATCCCGCCCCCACCTCGGCGCGTGGCGTCTGAACAGGCAGGGTCTGCGAATCCGGCCGCAACGGCGCCGGCACGCCCGGCTGAACCGCCGGTGCCGCTGCAGAGGCCGAACTCAGCAACATAGCGGTTATCAACAAGCAGGCAACGCCGATCGCGGTCACGACCTTGAATGTTCTATTCATCGCAGCCGCCTTCCCGCCATAGTCTTCGCACCCTGAAACCTACTGCCTACTTGCCGTTCCCAACAGCAAAGCGCCAGCCCGGCAGCGAGAAGTCCTCTCCCCCTGGCTGACGCCTCGAACACACCCAGTGTCTGCAAGCAGTGGGCACACTGCAGCGCGATAGACCAAGCTCCATCAGCTCGCAGAAAGGCATCCGTTCAGTGACAATTATAGCTGAAAGTGAACTCGGTGTCAATAACACCGCCCGCGAGCACCATCGACCCCAAACGGACGGCAGCCACTCCGACGATATCCTGCTCCAGCCGGCAACCAGGCCCTGCCGCTCGCCCAGGCCTGAGCCAACACCCCGTCGCCCCCCCAGGCAAGGCCAGTCTGTCCCAAACCCGTGAGGACCGAGAGAGTCATGACATTCTGCTTGGGAAGCAGACACTCGCGGACCTGGCCAGGTACACGATCGGCATCAGGTCCGCCATCTGCCGCCCCGAGGCGGTGACTGCGAGTTGCCATGCGCGCGCCCCTCCGAACAGAGCTACATCCCGGCGAAATCGGCCTAGGCCTTGACAAACTGGCGGGATTTGGATAATATATAGATGTCTATATGTTTCCTCACAGCATCGACTCGTGTCCGGAAGGCCCGTCCAAGGAACGGAAAGGGGAACCCGAATGGTCGATCTGCTGGCGAACGCGGCTGGCGTCCCTCGCTACATTCAGATCCGGCAAGCATTGCGGAAGAAGATTCAAGACGGATCGTATGCGGCCGGCACGGTCATCCCTCCGGAAAAGGAACTAACAGCGAGATTCGGCGTCAGTCGTATGACGGTGAGGCACGCTATCGACGGATTGGTCAACGAGGGCCTACTGTATCGCAAACAAGGGTCCGGAACCTTCGTCACGCGTCATCGCATTCCACACGATTACTCCAACATGATGAGCTCCTATGAGATGGTGAGCCAGGCGGGGCTGCAAGCCGGCACACACCTGCTGAGCCTGGAGGTCGTCCCGGCCTCAGAGCACGTGGCCGGCGCGCTTCTCCTCGACAAGGGCGAGCCCGTCGTCCGCTACGCAAGACTCAGGCTGGCGGCGCGCCAGCCCGTGGCGATTGTCTGTTCCTTCGTACCCCTGGAGTTGTGTCCCGAGTCGGTACTGGAGGATATACCGGCACACGACTCTCTTATCCAGCTTCTCGAAAGCTACGGTTTGCGGGTGAAACGCGGGATCCAGACCATCGAGGTTCGATTGGCAGACCGAACACAGGCAACACTCTTGGGTACCCAAGAGAAGGATCCACTTGTTTATGTCGAGCGAACTACCTTCACCGACGACGGAACGCCCGTCGACTTCGCGCAAGTCCACAATCGTGCGGACACCTACACTTGCACGATGGCTCTTAGCCGCTAGCCATGACACACGAGGTGGGGACAGAGGCGATGGCCAAGGAGTATCGAATCCTCGACGTCACTACAGCCGCTGAGTACGCGGGGAACCACCCTGCCCTGGCGTCGGTCTTCGGAGACAGTGATCGCTTGGTGTGCCGGGAGATCGGAGATGGCAATCTAAATCGCATCTTCGTTGTCCGCTCCCCGGACGACCCAGAAAGATCGGTCATCCTGAAGCAGGCCCTTCCCTACATACGTCGCTACCCGCAGCACCGACTCACGAGGGAGCGGGGGCACTATGAAGCACTGTACTACCAGTTCTGCGAAGAGCTGTGCAGCGAGCGCATCCCTCGCTTCTTTGCCCATGATGAGGGAATGGCACTGGTCATCATGGAGAACCTGGACCATCACGTGGTCTTGCGCAAGGGTCTTGTCCGACGCGAGCGCTATCCAGAGTTGGCTCGGCACATGGGCCACTTCCTGGCTGCAATGCTCTACTCGACCAGCGACTTCCACCTGGAATCCACGAAGAAGAAGGAGCTGGTGAAGCGATTCATCAATCCGGAGCTGTGCGAAGTCACCGAGCGAGCAGTCTTCACGGCCCCCTACATGGCAACGTACGAACTGAACAGGTGGAACCGGCTCCTCGACCCCCTGGTGTCCGCCATCCGAGAAGACCAGCGGCTCAAGGCGCAAGTCATGGAGCTCAAATGCAGGTTCATGACGTGTGCTCAGGCACTGCTTCACGGCGACCTTCACACCGGCAGTATCATGGTCAATGAGCACGACACACGAGTGATAGACCCGGAGTTCTGTTTCTTCGGACCGATGGGCTTCGATGTTGGGGCTCTCCTGGGCAACTACATACTCAACTGGGCTTCTCAGGAAGTGCGCATACCCAACCCGGATGAGCGTGCCAACTACCGGCAGTACCTGCTGGAGCTGATGGGCGACACGTGGCACACGTTCCGCCACGAGTTCGAGGCAATGTGGCTACGGGAACGGCACGAGACGACCCCGCCAGACTTCTGCAAGAGCTTCATGCTGGGACTACTCAGGGACTCGGCGGGCTACGCCGGCTGCAAGATCATTCGCAGGATCATCGGCTCGGCGCACGTCGAGGACATGGATGGAATCGAGGACCTCGAGCAGCAGGCCCGTGCTATGAACCTAGGACTGTGCATCGGTCGGCGCTTGGTCTCCGAACGCAATGCTATTGGCACGATCGAAGACGTTCTCTCCATTGTTTCGGACTCGCGGCCGGCCTACCCCTTGACGGACGTTCATTCGCGAGGACGGCAGCACAGCAAGACGCGAGTCTAGTACCACCACAGAGGGAGTTACATATGGCCCGTGCAGACGAAGGCTTGGCCTTTCTACTTCGATACGAGAACGTTGCACGCTACGAAGACGGGGTCGTTGCGATCCTCGATCGGCGCGTCTACCCTGGGACGACAGAATTCGTGCGCTGCGCCGATTACGTAGAGGTGGGACAAGCGATCTCGAACATGGTTACGCAGAGCGGCGGCCCTTGGCTGGCGGCTGCCTGGGGTATGGTCAGTGCGGCAAGGGACGTCCGCGGATTGGCCGAAGGCGCCGCAGGTGAGAAGCTGGAGGACGCGGCACAGACGTTGATTCACGCCAGGCCGACTCGGGTCAGGCACATGGAGGCGCACTTAACGCGTATCCTGCGCGTGGCCAGGGAAGCGCTATCGGAAGGGCAGGACGTCGAGGCAATCACTGCTACCTACGTCCGGGAGATCCTGGAGCAAAGGTACGAGCGAGCCCGGCAGATCGCCGGTTTCACGGTGGCAGTGCTGCCTGATGAGTGCACCATTCTCACCCAGTGCTTTGCCGAGACGCTCATTGGCTACACACTACTGGTGGCACAGGAATCCAAGAAGAAGATATCTCTGATCTGCCCGGAGACCCGGCCGTATCTTCAGGGCGCGCGACTCACCGCCAGTGTTGCCCACGACATGGGTGTACCGGTGACCGTGGTCACGGACAACATGCCTGCCCACGTCATGTCGAAAGGCAAGGCGGATGTGTTCATCTCAGCCGCTGACGTGATAACCCTTGACGGCCACGTAGTGAACAAGATCGGCACGTTCCAGATCGCTCTGGCCGCACACTACCACGCCATTCCCTACTATGTCCAGGGAGATCCGACGGTCGGGAACCCCACGATATCCACGGTGACCATCGAGGAACGCGATCCTGAGGAGACACTGCACGCCATGGGTATCCGCACAGCCAAAGAGGGCGTAAGTGGCTACTATCCCGCCTTTGATGTCACGCCTCCTCATCTCGTCAGTGGCGTGGTTACCACGAAAGGCGTGTTGTCGCCCTACGATCTGCACAATCACTTCGGGTCGCAGTAGAGAGTCGCCTGGTCGGGACAAGACAGGGACGGAGCAGCGCGGAGGCCGCGAATCGGGGCCACCAAGCACGCAAATCGATACGCCTGAGTCCGGAGTCAGTCCTTCGCATCGCTCGCGCTCAGGCCGGGAGGCTGAAAGTTGTACGAGACCGTTCGTCGTGAAGTCCATCGTGTAGCCTTGAGTCTCTATCAGCAGGGACTCATCCATCTCAGCGCGGGCAACGTCAGTGCCCGTGCTTCATCCGAGCATGTGGCGATTACTCCCAGTGGCTTGCCGTATGCCTCCATGGAACCGGAAGACATCGTGATCATCGATCTCCAGGGTCGTGTTGTTGAGGGCCGGCACAAGCCATCGTCCGAGACACCCATGCACACATTGGTGCTTGGCGAGCGTCCGGAGGTAGGATCGGTGGTCCACACCCATTCCCGGTACGCCTTGGCGCTCGCCGTGGTCGGCAAGCCGATTCCGCTCATCTGCACAGAGGGACTCATCGTGGGTGGTCCGGTGCCAATCGCCAAGTACGCCTGCCCTGGGAGCCAGGCTGCAGGCGCGGCAGCGCTGGAGGCCCTAACCGGACCACCGGCCGTCATGGGTACGCTGCTTCGCAACCACGGAGTGCTGACCATCGGCAAGGACCCCAAGCAGGCATTCAATATCGCGTGCCGCATTGAGGTTTCTGCCCAAGTATACCACCTGGCGCTGCAGGCAGGCGACCCTGATACCCTTACTCCTGACCAGATAGCGGAGATCCGTGCCACGTACCAACAGAAATAGGAGTGCTCGTCACTCGGACACACACAGGAGAAGAGCAATGGATGATCTAGGTAGCAGGCTTCCCGGCGTGAGAGCCTACGCCGAGGATATCGCGACCCATGCACTGGTCGTGGGCGATCCAAACCGGGCGGCTGCCGCCGCCCAGCACCTGGACGGAGCTCAAGAGGTCGGCAACTGGAGGGAATACCGCACGTTTACGGGGCACTACAAAGGGAAGCGGATCACCATCTCCTCGCACGGCGTCGGTGCCGCCGGCGCTGCCGTGTGCTTCGAGTCCCTATTCTATGGTGGCGTCCGAACGGTGATCCGTGCGGGCACTTGTGGGGCCATGCAGCTAGGCATCGACGATGGCGACTTCGTCATCGCCACAGGAGCTGTCCGCGAGGACGGCACAACACCTCTGTTGATCCCGCTTACCTATCCCGCCGTCGCCAACTATCGCGTGGTCCAGGCACTGGAGTCGGCCGCGACTGAGGCGGGCTTCGCCGAACCGCACTTGGGCCTGGTGAGAACAGGCGCTGCCTTCTTCCCTGGGCTTCTCCCTCCTCAGCACGACATGTGGATGAAAGCGAACGTTATTGCCACCGAGATGGAGCTGGCTGCGCTCTTGGTGATCGCCAGCTTGCGAGGCGCTCGGGCGGGCGGCATCCTCGTGTCTGACGGCAATCTGGCCCAGAGTATGGAGGAGACCAAGAAAGGCAAGGTCTACGACCAGTTCCAAGACTACAACCCCCACCGGGATGTGGTGCGAAACGGTGTCGAGACGATGGTCCGGGTAGCGCTCGACGCACTCGCTCACCTGGACTAGGAACGGTTCGAGAACACAGAGAGCCGGGCTCCGCGGTGCGGAGCAAGCGCCCGGCAACGAGAGGAGGGTGTACCATGGACGATTGGCTCAAAGGCAAGAAGGCCATCGTCATCGGGGAGAGAGATGGAGTGCAAGGACCCTCCATCTGCGAGTGCCTCGAGGCAGCAGGGGCGACGGTCGTCTACGCCGTCACCGAGTGTTTCGTCTGAACGGCCGCTGGGTCAATGGACCCGGGACAGCAGGCCCAGATCAAGGAAATCGTCGAGGAAGCCGATAGTCACGGAGGATCCGATAGCATCCTCGTCGTTCTCGGCGCAAGTGACATTGAAGGAGCCTTGATCTCGGCAGAAACGGTCACCAATGGTGATCCCAGCTATACCGGTCCGTTGGCAGGAGTCTCGTTGGGACTCCCCGTCTACCATATCTTGGAGCCTACCATCAAGAAGGCCGTTCCCAGCGATGTCTACGAGGCATGTGCGGGAATCTGGGAGTTGACGCTGGACACAGAGGAAATCGGTCGAGAGTTCAGAGCCATCCGAGAGAGTGATCTGAACGACGGAGGTTGATGTGAGACTGCAGATCGAATCCATAGACATACAAGACGTCCGGGCAGGCTCAACGAGCGCGGTGAAGGACAGGGTACTCTGCGTCAACTTTGACGAGCTCAAGGAGTTGATCTGCGGGGATAGCAGGATTCGATCGGTGGACCTCGATGTGGTTCATCCAGGCGACCGGGTCCGGGTGTTGAATCTGATGGACGTCGTGCAGCCTCGCTGCGAGATAGGTCAGTTCGAGACAGACTTCCCGGGCTTCGCGGGGAAACTGCAGATTGCCGGAAGCGGGCAAACGCTTTCGTTGCGAGGGGTCGCTGTTCTGGTGTCCAACCCCCACACCAAGAGGAAGTACTCGGCCCTGCTGGATATGGCGGGGCTCGGCGCGGAACTGAGCAAGTACGCCAAGATGACTAACGTGCACGTCTCGCCTCATCCAGCCGACGGCATCGAGGAACGAGATTTCGAGGATGCTGTGAAATTGGCCGGATTCAAGACAGCCGTGCACCTCGCGCGTGTGGCGCGAGGCCAACCCGCCGACGAGGTCGAGGTCTACGATCTGAGCATCCCCGACATCGAGAGGGGCTCGGATCTACCTCGGATTGCCTACTACTATCAGGTCTACAGCCCCCAGCATGATCACCTGGGCATCTCTGACCCGTGCTTCTACGGGACCGATGTCCGCGACCTCAACCCTACCATCATCCACCCGAACGAGGTTCTCGACGGGGGGATCGTGGGGCACCACACCATCAGATCCCTGGACACGTACACGATTCAGAATCACGGCGTGATCAAGGAGTTGTATGGCCGTCATGGCAAAGACCTGCTCCTTGCCGGGGTCGTCGTTGGCGCCGCCAACATGGATCCCGTTGCCAGGAAGCGAAAGGCCATCATGGCCGCCAATCTGATCAAGAACGTTCTCGGTGCGGATGGAGTGATCATCACCAAGATTCACGGGGGAATGCCTCACGTGGACATGGCCCTCGTCGGCGAGGAGTGCGAGAGACTGGGCGTCAGGACCGCCGTCTTCACCCAACCGGTCATCAGTTCTGGGACCCTGGCCGACACGCTTCTATTTAATAGCAAGGCGCTGGACCTGATCATCACTGTTGGATCGACCTTGGAAAGAGTAGACTTGCCGCTTGCTGCGGACCGCTTCCTGGGGGGTACGGCTCGCACCAAGGTCTTCCTGGCGGATCCAGGTGAACAACACGCGGACGATCCAGTGATCGATCAGGAAGAGATGCTGATCGCGGGCGTGCACGACCACCTCGGTGGTGCCAAGATCATCGTCAAAGAGTACTGAGCCTCAGCGGAGGTCAACATCGTGCCAGAAGAGACATTGCGAGTCGTGCACTACGTGAATCAGTTCTTCGGTCAAATAGGTGGCGAGGACCAGGCTCACGTTGGCTTCACCGTCCGAAAAGGTGTGGTAGGCCCGGGCACGCTGCTACAGCAGGTGCTGGGCGATCAGGCCGAAGTCGTGGCCACTCTGATCTGTGGCGACAATTACTTCTCGAGCAATCCCGAGCAGGCCGCAGAAGAAGCGATCAAGCTGATCGACCCATATCACCCAGATCTCTTCTTTGCCGGACCCGCCTTCGAGGCCGGAAGATACGGGATCGCTTGTGGGGCCGTCTGCAAGGCAGTTGGCCGGAAACTCGGCATCCCGGTCGTGACCGGGATGTACGAAGAGAACCCGGGCATGGAGTTGTATCGCAAGTATGCCTTCATCTGCAGAACAGGAAGAAGCGCCAGAGGCATGGCCGACAGCATGCGGAAGATGATCAGGTTGGCCCTCCGACTCATCTCCGGGGAACGGGAGACGAAGCAGCTAAGCCAGGAGAACCTACCCAGGCCATCCGAATACGACTACTTCCCCCGCCTGCTGCTCAGGAACGAGTACACGGACGAGACGGCTGCGCAGAGGGCGGTCGACAAGCTGCTGGCCAAGATCAAGGGCGATCCTTTCGAGAGCGAGGTCGTCTTGCCCGAGTTCGAGAGAATCGAGCCCCCGGCTGCCATCAGAGATCTGAGTGCCTGTGAGATCGCGTTGATCAGCGACGGTGGGTTGGTGCCCAAAGGGAACCCCGACGGCCTGAGTGGCCGAGGCAACCTTCGCTGGACGACGTACGAACTCGACGACTTCCTGCCCAACGACTTTCAGTCTTCGGCCTACGAGGTTGCTCACACCGGGTACTTTCCCGATGAGGTGCTGGGTAACCCAAACAGACTGGTGCCCGTCGACGTGATGCGCGACCTCGTGAGCGAGGAGAGAGTGGGCACTCTCCATCCCACGTTCTTCTGCACCTCAGGCAACGCGACGGTCACGCGTCGCTGTGCAGAGATGGGAGACGAGATCGGAGCTGAGATCGTCAAGAGAGGCGTTGACGCCGTCATACTCACATCCACTTGAGGAACCAGCACTCGTTGCGGTGCAACGATAGCGCTGGGGATCGAGAAGCTGGGCATCCCGTTGGTTCAGATCACCGCCGTTCCCAACGTGGCCCAGATGGTGGGTGTCAACCGAATCCTGCGAGGTCAGACAGTTCCTTGTGTGATGGGCGACGCAACTCTCGACAGTGAGCAAGAGAAGGATCTGCGCCTGAGGATGATCCTGCGGGCTCTTGAGATACTGCAAATGGACGCGCCGGGTCCGACCACGGTCTTCACCCTGGAAGGCACCGAGTGAGCCCGATCGTGCGCCCCCATAGGTGAACCGGGGAACGCGCACCTCCATCGGGGTCAGTGCAGCGGACAGAGACGATGAGGTCTGCCGATCGGGTCGTCCAGTGCGAAGGGACTTCATACGAGGGCATCACGCTCCGCGCCGGCAGATTGGCTTACGCGCCGGCGTGATCGACGTAGCAACATGACATTCGGCGCCCTTTCAGGAGTCCTGGCTAGAACTCGAAGGCAATGTCCTCGACCAGCCTTCTGCAGTGTGGAAGACGTCACAATGATATCGAACAAGACGGGAAAGCGGGAGTAGGTCATGTCTGTCGTGATCAGAGAAGCTGCCTACATCATGGTCCACGTTCCAGATTTGGTGCGCTACGGGTCCAAGCCATCTCGAGAGATCGCCCAGGACCCTTCGCTACTGGGCCGCATCGACGATCACCTCCGGAGCTACGAGGAAGTGATAGAATACCCTCCGCACCAAGTCTTCATCGGCAATGGCAGCCCTGACGACTTGCATGCGGTTCCGAAGCCCTGGTATCAGAACCTGGACGAGAATGCCACCAGAGAAGGTCCTTTCGGCGAGATCGTACCCGAGGATGAGTTCTACGCGTGGATGAAAGCGGCCGATGCCTTTGATCTGCTGTGGCTGGAGGATCGGTTCGTCGACGAAGTCCGGGCGAAGTTCGCACGCCATCGTTTCGCGACTGAGGCCTTCGTCGGCAACCTGGGCGAAGGCAGGCCGGCCTCCGTAATCAGGCGCATCGTTGAGCAGGGTGATGCCCTACCTCTCTTCTTTCAGGGCAAGCTCGTTGGCTCCATCCGCCGCGATCACGATAAGGATGATACCCTGAAGGCTCACGTGCTACTGGAGAATCTGATGGCCAAGGCATCAGGCTCATTGGCCATGCTGCACCTGTTCCGTAGAGCCATGGTCGATCCGAGAGACACAGCCCTGGTCCTGGACTGCACCGAGACGGCTGTTGGCGACCGCTACAACCGAGGCGGCGGCAGCCTGTCCAAGGCCATGGCCGAGATGTGCGGCTGCACGAGTGCGACAGGCAACGACATCCGCACATTCTGTTGCGCTCCGGGTCACGCAACTGTCAACGCTGCCGCCTTGGTCGAATCCGGCGTGTACGACCCGGTGGTCGTTGCCGGGGGGGGTTGTCTGGCAAAGGTGGGCATGAAATCCCTTGCTCACATCAAGCACGACATGCCCATTCTGGAGGATGTCATTGCCGGAATCGCCTTCCTCGTCACGAGAGACGACGGCGTTCACCCGATCCTTCGGCTGGATTCTATCGGGAAACACGACGTAGGTGCTGGCTCACCGCAACAAGCCATCATGACTTCGCTCATCATCAAGCCCCTGAACAGGCTGGGCCTCAAGATGACCGACATCGACAAGTACGCCACCGAACTCCACAACCCGGAGATCACTCTGCCTGCGGGCAGCGGCGACACGCCGGCGACCAACTACCGGATCATGGCCGCGCTGGCGGTACTCAACGAGGAGATCGGAAAGTCAGAGATGGACCGCTTCGTTCGAGAGCGGGGCATGCCTGGCTTCTGCCCCACTCAGGGCCACGTGCCATCAGCAGTGCCCTTCCTGGGGCACGCGCTCGCAGCGATGGAGAACGGTCGGATGAACAGAGTGATGTTCGTAGCAAAGGGAAGCCTCTTCCTGGGCCGCATGTGTCAGTTATCGGATGGAGTATCGTTTCTCGTGGAGAGGAATCCTGGAGCCAATGAGTGAACCAGATCACAGATGCGTCCTCGGCCCCGCGCCGGCCGCAGGCTCGTTCAGAAACTTCGCACGGAGTACAGGAGACCCATATGCGTAAGGTCATCATCGACACGGACACCGGCATTGATGACGCAATGGCGTTGCTGCTTGCCTTAGCAGCGAAGGACCTTGATGTGATCGCAGTCACCACGGTTGGCGGGAACATCGAGGTCGAGAAGTGCGCACGAAACGCTCTCAAGGTGCTTGAGATCGGTGGCCGTCCCGACATTCCTGTCGCACAGGGAGCCGGCAAGCCCCTGATCAGGCCCCCCAGGTTCGCCTACGAGTGGCACGGCAAAGATGGCCTGGGTGACATAGGAATCGGTCCACCCAACACCCGGCTGGCGCCGACACGTGCCGTTGATCTGATCATCGACACGGTATTGAATCACCCCGAGCCGGTCACGCTGATTCCACTGGGTCCTCTGACCAACATCGCGCTGGCACTGAGTGTCGAGCCTTCCATCGCAAGCAACCTTGAGGAGATAATCTGGATGGGCGGTGCCGCTCTAGTGTCCGACCTGACGGATCTCAACCTGTTTCTCGACCCAGAAGCTGCGAAGATCGTGTTCCATGCCGGGGTGCCTTTCACGATGGTCGGCCTGGATGTGACGTGGGAGGTAGTCATGGAGGCCAACGATGTCGATGCACTGAGGTCAGCAGGCACCTCGGTGACGGACTTCCTGGCTGCGATCATCCGGCCATACTGGGAGCAGCACAAAAGGCACGGGTGGGGTCGCTTCGGGCACAAGGATCCCCACGGGTTCAACATCCATGACGCGGTGGCCGTCGCCTATGCGATTGCACCCGACCTGTTTGTGACCAGGGAGATGTACGCCAGTGTGTTGACTGGCGACGCGCGTCCGTCGGGTCTGATGTATGCCGACAAGTACGGCGACCTGGGCATGGAACCCAACATCAACGCCTGCGTTCAGGTCAATGGAAAGGGGGTGGTGAATCTATTCCTAGGGACGATCCTTGAGTCGTCTGGGCACTCAGGCTAGATCATCCGAATGTGGAGTCGGCGAGCCTCATCCACGCTGTGTCTCGCAGGTGGCCTACACTGTCAGACCGGCGCGAGGAGTGGGCTGGCCGCAAACGGATGCTCCGAAGAAGACGAGCACACGAACACCCTACACCAAGGAGGCTGGTGAAGATGAGAGGACTTCGAATCGCGTTACTGGGTCTGGTGATCATTGGCTTGCTGCTTGGCGCCGGATGCGCCCAGAAGCCGGCGGAGGAGACCGCAAAGCTCAAGGTCGCGGTGGTCTTCCCTGAGCGCATTAGCGGGAGCCAGTTCTGGGAACTGATCAACGATGGTGCCGAGCAGGCGGCTGCCGAGTTTGGCGACAAGATTGAGCTGAAGATCGTGGAGTCGACCGGCCTTGAGGAGTGCGAGGAGAACCTGCGCGCCATGGCCAAGGCAGGCTACGATCTGGTGTGCACGGGCGCGTTCAATACGGCCACGATACTGGAGAAGATCGCCGGAGAGTTCCCCGACACCAAGTTCCTGACCGTCGACGCCAGCATCGATCTGCCCAACATCCGCTCGGCGCTGTTCCGCGAGCACGAGGGCACGTTCCAGATGGGCATGCTGGCAGCACTCATGAGCAAATCGGGCAAAGTAGGGTACGTAGGGGCGACCGACAGCCCCTTTGGCACTCGCTGGGCGTATGGCTACGAGCAGGGCGCCCAATACGTGAATCCCGACATTCAGGTCTTCGACGCGCGGGTCGGGGGCTACAACGATCCCGCTCGGGCCAAGGAGCTGGCCTTTGCTCACTTCAGCCAGGGGTGCGATGTCATACAGGCCGCCGCCGCAGGCGGGAACTACGGTGTGTTCGAGGCGGCCAAGGAGAAGGGCTTCTACACGTTCTCTGTCGACATAGACGAATGCCACCTCGACCCGGAGCATATCATCGGCTCAATGGTCAAGAGGTCTGACGTTGCGGTCTATGATGGGATCAAGGGACTGGTTGAAGGAGGCTTCGAGAGCGGCGCACACTCGTACGGTGTGAAAGAGGGTGGGGTTGGGCTCTGCTTGTTGCTCTTCGATGACCATCCGGAGAACGCTGTGCCGCAGGACGTCCTGGACCAGATCGACGCAGCCAGAGAGAAGATCGCCTCTGGCGAGATCGAAGTGATCGACTACGTACAACTGCAGCAGTAGTCAGGCAGTCACTCGGGGCCGGGCTCGTCATCCAGGGCCCGGCCCCCCGTAGTGCAGGAGGAGCCCATTGCCCTACGCCGTGGAAATGAAGGGAATCGTCAAGCAGTACCCCGGGGTGCTGGCGAACGATCACGTTGACCTGCGCGTGGCGAAGGGGGAAGTACATGCGCTGGTGGGTGAAAACGGCGCCGGCAAGACCACCCTCATGAAGATCCTATATGGCATGGAGCAACCGGACGCCGGAAGCATATGGATCGAAGGCTCAGAGGTCCGCATTCCAGACGTCTCAAGCGCCATCGGACTTGGGATCGGCATGGTTCATCAACACTTCATGCTGGTGAACTCCCTCACGGTAGCAGAGAATGTCGTCCTGGGTGCTGAGCCCAAGAACCGATTGCAGTTCTTCGACAAACTGGCGGCCGAACGACTTGTAGCCGACCTCGCCGAGCGCCACGGTATGAGCGTGGACCCTGGTCAGGTCATCTCCGAGTGCGCCGTCGGCGTGCGTCAGAGCGTCGAGACTCTCAAGGCATTGTACAGGAAAGCTCGTATCCTTATCCTCGACGAGCCCACCGCTGTTCTTACGCCCCAAGAGACTCGAGGCCTCATCGAAGCCATGCGGGCCCTGGCGAACGCAGGCGTGACCGTCATCTTCATCACCCACAAGCTCGATGAGGTCATGGCCGCAGCCGACGGGATCACCGTGTTGCGTGACGGCAGGGTGGCCGGTACCCTCACCCGCACCGAGACGACTGCTCAGGAGATCGCTCGGCTGATGGTGGGCCGCGACATGAAGGCCGTTCAACGCGAAGAGGGCCGGCCCATCGGCAGCCCCGTTCTCGAAGTGGACAGGCTGGAAGTCTGCGACCCCACTGGCAAACCCACCGTGCGAGGAGTATCATTCCAGGTACAGCAGGGGGAGATTGTCGGGGTGGCAGGCGTGACCGGGAATGGGCAGTCAGAAATGATGGAGGCCATCGCAGGCTACGGACACGTTCGTTCAGGTCGTGTCGTGGTAGCAGGTCAGGATGTCACGAATCACGGAGTACGCTCAACGAGAGACGCGGGTCTGGCTCACGTGCCCGAGGATCGGTTTCGGCGTGGATTGGCCATACGTGCCACAGTGTCAGAGAACATCATCATGGGGCATCACAGGACAGCCCCCTTGTCTTCAGGCCTGGTGCTGAATCCGCGAGAAGCAGAGCGCTTCAGCCATGATGTAATCGACCGCCACGGTATCAAATGCCAGAGCCCCGGCCAGGAGGCCGAATCGCTGTCCGGAGGAAACCTACAGAAGGTGATCGTAGCCCGGGAACTGCACAGCGATCCAACGGTGCTGATCGTTGGCCAGCCGACACGGGGTCTGGACGTAGGCGCCTCGGAGTCCGTGCGCCTACGGCTGCAGAAGCTCGCGGCTGAGGGCACAGGTGTCCTGCTGGTCTCGGCCGATCTCAGCGAAATCATGGCCCTATCGGACCGGATACTGGTCATGTACAAAGGGCGAATCATCGGGGAGCTGCCACCCAGTGCCTGCGAAGAGGAGATCGGACTGCTGATGGCCGGCATCGTTCAGCAGACTCCTGACATCAGCTCCGATGCACCGGAGGAGGGCACCACGGACAGCAATCGGATCTCTTTCAGACAGGGCGAGGAGAGTGGGGCATCATGAGCAAGACGCGAGGTCAGGTGCGGGTCCTTCGTAGCATCTCGGGTGTCCTGACTCCAGTGGTGATCGTCCTCCTGGGTCTTCTGGTCGGGAGCGTTGTGGTTCTGATCTCCGGCGAGAATCCGGTGGACGCCTACGTACAACTGATCCTGGGTGCCGTCGGCGACCTGGACAACATCACTTCCACGCTACTCAGGGCTACTCCGATCATCGTAACAGGCATCGGCGTCTCCATCAGCACTCGCGCTGGTGTGTTCAATCTGGGAGGCGCGGGACAGATGCTGATGGGTGGCATTACTGCCGCTGCCCTGGGCGCGACCCTCAGTGCACCCAGGATGATCTCCCTGCCACTCCTCATACTGGCATCGGCCCTCGCCGGTGCCGTTGCCGCCGCCGTCCCAGCCTATCTGGAGGCAAAGTACCGTGTATCGATCATCGTCGTGACTCTCCTGATGAACTACATCATCGGCCTCCTGATTCAGTACCTCGTGAACTATCCCCTGCACGACAGCACGGTTGTCGGGCTGGCGGCGGAGACCGTTCCACTGACCGCAGCGGCAAGGCTCGGCCGTCTCATCCCGGGGACCAGACTCCACTCCGGACTGCTCATCGCGCTGGCGCTCATTCTACTCACCAAG
>Ga0180432_10004548_pt1 | contig 18926 bp, 17 predicted proteins | sample SS_ome_10_FD_132414 | JGI IMG/M metagenome (GOLD analysis project Ga0180432, IMG submission 132414) | Hypersaline lake sediment archaeal communities from the Salton Sea, California, USA - SS_1_MS_2 metaG | ecosystem: Environmental > Aquatic > Non-marine Saline and Alkaline > Hypersaline >...
AAAAAAAAATATTCGACCTGGTGGACGGTGAGCGTTCCGTTTCAGAGATAGTAAACATCGGCAGAATCGGAGAGTTTGAAACGCTCAAAGCCCTGTCGATACTTATCACCAAAAGGTTGATTGACGTCGGATATGAGCTTCAGGAAGATAGAATCACCACAACTCAGGATATATCCGTTAAAAATATCTCATTCTATCTGGCAATCACTGTTTTTGCAGTCATCCTGTGCGGTTATTTCTTGATCGCATATCCAAAAATTGCATCGAATTTTTCCGTATCACCCCACAACTTGACCTCTTTCAACCAATCGCAGCTTGATACTGAAATCGACAATATCGAGTCTGCAATTGCTGTTTTTCATTCTGTGTATTCACGATATCCCGAAAGTCTCCAGGAGCTGTATACCAACGGATATTTGAAGAATATTCGATACAACTGGAAACAACGATTCGAATACACTCTCACCGGAAACGGATATTCTCTGACCATCAAGGAATAACCGTTTGAGCAACACCGTAAAAATAGAGTTCGATGACAATACCCTTGCCAGTGTGCTCTTTGGAGAGCACAATTCGCACCTTGCCATCGTCGAAAAGGACACACACACCAGCATTACAACCCGGGGAAACAGCGTCACCATTTCCGGAGCACCGGACGACGTCCAGATAGCCAATGACGTGCTCACGCAGCTCTTTGAGCTGATAAAAAACGGGTATCCGATCTACGCCCAGGATATCGATTTCGCCCTGAGAATAATCAAATCCAACAGAAAAGTAAAGCTGCATGATATATTTCTCGACACCGTCTATATCTCCTCCAAGAAGCGTAATATAACGCCGAAAAGCCTTGCCCAAAAAAAATATATCGAGGACATCAGAAACAACGATATCGTGTTCGGCATCGGCCCCGCGGGCACCGGCAAAACATACCTTGCCATGGCTATGGCCATGGATTATATTAATAAGGGAAAGGTCGATCGTGTTATACTGACCAGGCCCGCCGTAGAGGCGGGTGAAAAGCTCGGTTTTTTACCCGGGGATATCTACGAAAAGATCAATCCGTATCTGAGGCCCCTATATGACGCGCTTCATGATATGATGGATATAGAAAAAGCTGAGCGCTTTGTCCACAAGGGAATTATCGAGGTTGCGCCCCTCGCCTTCATGAGGGGAAGAACGCTCAATGATTCGTTTATTGTCCTGGACGAAGCGCAAAATACGACCAGCGAGCAGATGAAGATGTTTCTGACTCGCCTCGGATTCAATTCAAAAACCGTTATCACCGGAGATATCACCCAGATAGACCTTCCTCACGGCAAGGAATCAGGGCTGGTCGAGGCAAAGCGTATCCTCTCGTCGATCGAGGGCATACGGTTTTCCTATTTCAACGAAACCGATGTCGTACGACACAGGCTTGTACGGGAAATCATCAAGGCATACGAACAGGACGACCAAAAACGGCAACGGCGACCGGAAAAAACCGATGAAGATTTATAACAACATCAGGGATATATATCTCAAACTGTATCGATTTCTCTCCTCGAATCGATTTACGCGCCCCCTTACCTTCGCGATAGACGAGCAGACGTATAAAAATCCGAGGATACAGCGAATACTTCTTTTTATTTTCTTCGTTATCATCATGTCCTTTATCCTTGCGCCTCGAAGCAGGGTGCCGAGCGTGCACTACACCGTCGGCGATTTTGCGACAAAGGATATCAAGGCGACACGGGACTATCTTATTGTAGACAAGGACGCCACCGAACAAAAACAGATCGAGGCCGTTGCGGATGTATATCCGGTGTATGACGTGGACGTTGCCTCCCTGGTATCCCTGTTTGATCGGGTGGATTCCGCGTTCAAACACATGCGGGATCTTGCGGACAAGAAACCGGAGAACATCTCGGATCGGAACTGGTTCCTTCAGAATCGACAGGCCTTTAACGAGCTGATCGGCGTGGATGTTCCAGACGATGTCTTCAATAAATTGGCCGACGCCGGATTCGATGCGAACATCGATGAATCGGTGAAGCTGCTATTGGAAAATCTGTATGGGCTCTATATCGTCGAATCCTACACTCAGATCATCGAAGACATCGTCAATACACATGTCGTTCTCATCAACAGCCAGACTAAATCCGAAACGATTCTTACATCGACCGAAAATGTCGTCAATCTCAACGACGCCCGGGATATTATAGAGATTAACGCTTCAACTTCGGTGCCGAATGCGTCCCCCGATGTGTTGACCGTAGCCGTCGATCTGTCGAAAATTCTCGTTAAACCGAACGTCACCTACAACCTGACGGAGACGGAACAGCACCGAACACTTGCCCGGGAAAACGTAAAACCGGTGATGATCTCCATCAACAAAGGTGAGATGATCATTCGCGACGGCGAAAAGGTCGAAAAGCGTCATATCATCATACTCGATGCGATCATCGAATCCGAGAGCGACTACAACGTCTATTTCGCCTTCCAGGGGATTCTCCTTTTGATCCTCACCCTGACGTATGTGCTGTATATTTTTTCTACCAGAAATATCAAAAAGCTCAAGCTCTTCAACAAGGACCTGTTGTTTATCGGGCTGACGATAATCATTTTCAGCGCGTTTACCAAGATATTACTCTTTCTAAAAGACGCCCTGGTCGATGAATTCACCGTTATTCCCGAACCGGCATATAAGTTTATTCTTCCTGTCGTGGCGGGCGCCATGCTGGTTCGGATTGTCATTAATTCCGAGTCGGCCATTATCTATTCGATTCTCGCCAGTATATTCACCGGTATTATGGTGGGAAGCGATATCTTTTTTGCGATATTCATTCTTATCGGTTCTCTTGTCGGCGCGCATCTTGTCGCTCATACGAAACAGCGCTCGACCATCGTATATGCCGGATTCATCGTCGGCTTGATTAATGTCCTGACGATCATATCCACATACATGAGTCGTCTCAACCTCATCTCCCAGGACATTTTAGCGTCCATCGGCACCGACACCAAGACGATGATGTTCAACATTGTCTTCGGTTTTTTAGCAGGGATCATCTCCTCTGTGGTGGTGCTCGGCATAACACCGCTGGTGGAGCTGCTGTTCCAGTACACGACGGACATCAAGCTCGTGGAGCTTTCGAATCTGGAGCATCCGCTGCTCAAGGAGATGGTGATTCGCGCTCCCGGCACCTATCATCACAGCATCATCGTCGGGAGCCTTGCCGAGTCCGCAGCCACCGCCATCGGTTCGAACCCGCTGCTGGCCCGGGTCAGCGCCTATTACCATGACATCGGGAAGATCAAAAAACCGAACTATTTCATCGAAAACATCACCGACGGCAACAATCCCCATGACCGTCTGACGCCCCATATGTCCGCGTTGATTCTGATATCCCACGTCAAGGACGGCGTGGACCTGGCAAGGCGCTACCGCCTGGGGCAGGAGATCATCGATATCATCATGCAGCACCACGGCACCCACCTTATCTCTTTCTTTCACCAGCGGGCATTGGAGCTTGCGGAGAGCACCAAGGGGATAACCGTCGAGGAGAAAAACTTCCGGTACCCGGGACCGAAACCCCAAACCAGGGAGGCGGGCATCGTCCTTCTTGCCGATAACGTGGAGGCGGCCTCGAAGGTGCTTACCGATCCAAAGCCCGCCCGCATCGAGTCGATGGTCCAGAACATCATCAACCGCATCTTCCTTGACGGGCAGCTTGACCAGTGCGAATTGACGTTGAAGGACCTTGACGCCATTGCCCGCAGTTTCATCCAGGTCCTCACCGGCATATTCCACCAGCGTATTGATTATCCCGAGCCGGTCATTCGGGAGACCTGGGTTGAAGAAAAGCCAAAGGAACAGACCATCAGTGACAGTGCTTATTCGAACAGAGGGAGCACCCACTAATATAGATCAGACGGCGCTCACACGGCGCGCCGAGGAGCTGCTTTCCATCGTCGACCGAACCGATGGAGAGCTTTCCATCCTCCTGGTTGACGACAGCACCATCGCCCGTCTCAACCGGGAGTATCTGAATCGTACGGGCCCCACGAATGTCCTCTCATTTTCCTCGGGTGAAAACCCACCCATCGGGCTCGATATCCTGGGAGACGTCGTCATCAGCATAGATACCGCCGCCCGACAGGCCGAAGACCGGGGAGTCTCCATATTAGACGAGGTGACGATTCTCATGGTCCATGGTCTGTTGCATCTTCTGGGTTATATCCACGATCCCCGGGAGGGGGCGAGCGATGAAGAGCGTACGCTTATGGAGTCAGAAGAAACCCGCCTGCTTGACCTTTTAGGCATTTCCCTGTAATATTTCTCTTCATACCATCACCAAAAGCTGTATACCGAAACAATGAAAAAGCACACATCGAAAAAAAAGAAGCAGTCTTCGCCTTCCCAGAAGGCTTCTTCCCGGACGGGTCTCTTGACCCCGTTTTTTTTGTCCGCCCTGGGTGGTACATTATTCGCCCTGTCCCTTCCCAAGATCGATCTATTCGTCACAGCCTGGGTCTGTCTCGTCCCACTGCTGTTCGCCCTGGAAGACAAGCCACCCCAGCGCTCGTTTTTCCTGGGAATGGTGTTCGGGCTCTTCGCCTACACCGGCGTATTCTACTGGACGTATATGCCCATGTCCTATTACGGCGGCATCTCCTCTCTTGTCTCCATCCTGTTGATGTTGCTGTTGTCGTTTTACCTCTCGCTGTATACGTCGCTGTTCGCCTACCTGATCTCCTGGTCGAGGGTCCGCTTTTCCCTGCCGCTCTTCGTTACGGTGCCGGTGGCGTTTACGGCCCTGGATTTTTTCCGCGCCTATCTCCTCACCGGGTTCCCCTGGGGATACCTGGGACACTCACAGCTTCCGTGGCTTGCATGCATGCAGGTCTTGGACATCACCGGGGTATACGGCGTTACGTTCGTCATCGCCGCCGTGAACGTCGCCCTGTTTCTGATCCTGAAGTGGGTCATCGGAACACGTAAAACTTTCCCGATCACAGAGACTGTTCTCGCCGCCTCTCTGGTGGTCGTCATCTGTGTGTACGGGCTGTTCGCCCTCCAGAGGGAAGATCGCCTCTATGCGGAATCATCGCCCATCACCATAGCCATGATCCAGGGCAGCATTCGCCAGGACCTGAAATGGGATCCCCACTACCAGGATGAAACGCTTTCCATATACGAGGAGCTGACCCTGAAATCCATCGAGTACGATCCGGACCTTGTCGTCTGGCCGGAAACGGCGACGCCGTTTTTCTTTCAGGATCCCCAGCGGTATGCCCCTCGAACCCAGGAGTATGCCTCTCGAATCATCAGTCTCGCCGATGACAACAACGTCTACCTCTTCTTCGGAAGCCCCGCATATGAGCTTTGGGAGAATAATTATATCGCCTACTTCAACAGGGCCTATATGCTCTCCCCTGAGGGAGAGACACTGGGCTTTTATGACAAGAGACATCTTGTCCCTTTCGGGGAGTACGTGCCGATGAAGAAACTCCTCTTTTTTGTCAGCAAGCTGACCCAAAACGTCGGTGAGTCCCAGCCGGGATACGTCACCGACCCCATAGATACGGAGTTCGGACCTATCGGGAGCCTTATCTGCTATGAATCCATCTTTCCCGAGATATCCAGGATGTTCGCACGAAAAGACGTGTCGTTGCTCATAAACATCACCAACGACGCCTGGTTCGGCACCACCAGCGCGCCTTACCAACATTTCTCACTGGCCCAAATGCGGGCCATCGAAACACGCATTCCCCTGATACGTGTTGCTAACACCGGCATATCAGCTGTGGTGCACCCAACGGGCGAGGTTGAGATGATCACCCCGCTTTTTCGCCGTACCATCGCTATCGCATACATCCGGCCCGGCCCACGAACGACCTTTTACACCAGATTCGGTGATGTCTTCGCGTGGCTCATAACGGTCTGTTTTTTCACTCCCATTTTCATTCACTGGAGTGGTATAATACGAAAAAAGTTTTCACGTAAGGAGGTTTCATGATACCCGCATCAACATCAGAGCTGATGGAAACCCTTGACGATTACCGGGAGCGTCTCGACACGCACAGGGGGTATCTTTGAACCGTCGAGGCTCAAAGAGAAGATAGATGAACTGAACAATAAAATGGCGGAGCCCGATTTCTGGACGGATCAGGAAAACGCCGAAAAAGCCGGCAGGGAAAAGACTATCCTGGAGCAGCAGCTCGGCTGGTTCACCGAGCGGGAAAACGATCTTGAAGAGCTTTCCATCCTCATCGAGCTTCTCGATGAGGGGGATTCAGACGCCTCTGTTGAAATTGATAAGAAGATAAAGCTCCTGGATCAGGAGTTCTCCTCCATGGAAACCCGGCGGATGCTCTCGGGCCCTGATGATAGACGTCCGGCCATCGTTCAGATAAACGCCGGTGCCGGCGGTACCGAGGCTCAGGACTGGGCGGAAATGCTCTTTCGCATGTATACCCGGTGGGCAGAGGTCAAGGGCTTTTCCGTGGAAATAGTGGACGCCCAGCCCGGAGATGAGGCGGGCCTCAAGGGTGTCACCTTTGTGGTGAAAGGGGAATACGCCTACGGGCTTCTTAGGGCGGAGGTGGGGGTGCATCGCCTCATCCGCATCTCCCCCTTCGACGCCGGCAAGCGACGCCATACATCATTCGCCTCTCTCTTCGTCACGCCCGAGGTGGAGGACGACACGGACATTGAGGTCAATGAGAGCGAGCTTCGCATCGATACATTTCGTGCGTCCGGTGCCGGCGGCCAGCACGTCAACAAGACCGACAGCGCCGTTCGAATCACGCATCTTCCCACCGGCATCGTCGTCACCTGCAGCAACGAGAAGTCCCAGCACCGGAACAAATCCATCGCGATAAAAATCCTCAAATCCCGACTCTATGAAAAAAGGCGGGAGGAGGAAATGGCGAAGATGGAAGAGATGCACAAGCAGAAAAAAGAGATCGCCTGGGGGAGTCAGATTCGCACCTACACCCTCCAGCCCTATCGGCTGGTGAAGGATCACCGCACGGGCGTCGAGGCGGGGAACGTGGACGCCGTTCTCGACGGCGACCTGGATGAATTCATCGAATCGTATCTGCTTTCAGAGGGATCAGCGTAAGCGGCCGCCGATCGTGTAAAACGTCATCTTGAAAAAAGATGTGTCGACAATGAACGAGAAGAAGAGAAAAAAACTGATCACCGATATCGTCGAGCGGGAGCTGGCTATGTTCCTCCAGGTACGGACACAGATTCCCTCCCTGTGCCAGGAGCGACCGGAAACCTTTCGGGCCATGCGAGAGATGTCCCACACGGTGCTGGCCGCCGATACCCTGGCGTCATACCAGAAGGACCTGAAGCGGGCGGAAAAGGACGGCAGAAATGTCTTGACGGAAAAATACGCCCGGATGGATAACCTCATCCCTCCCCTGTCGGACAATCCACTCATCGGGAAGATCGTCTCCATCGAGGCGGACTGGATGGATATCCTTCAGCAGCGCTTTCCGAAAACCTTCCGGGGCAACCGGACGCCCTTTGAGATCTACCTCTGCTCGGAGCTGGAGACCTACTCGGACGACACCCTGGCACTCTACTATCGGGACGTCACCGCGGCATTGGAAAAGGGTAAAAACCTGACTGAAGAGAGATACCGCCTGCTCTTTCAGTCCCTGGGATACAGCGGTATCGACCAGGTGGAACAGCAGATGACGAACCACGCCTCATGAAAAATACACTCCGTATAGCCATCCTCTTCATACTCATCGTGGTTGTTTTCCTGGCGGCCGCGTTGTTTGCGCTGTCCCGTCTGCGTCTGGATGCCTACCGCACCGGCCTGGAAGCCGCCCTGACCGACGCCCTGGGTGTCGAGGTGACGATCTCCCGGCTCTCCCTCTCGTGGACAACGGGGCCGGTCGTCTCTGTCGAGGGTCTGTTTGTTTCGGATCCCCGTCTTCCGGGAGACTACATCCTGTTTGTCCCCAGGGTGAAGACGCGACTCTCCCTTCGCTCGGTGCTGAGCGATACCCTGGTTGTCCCGCACGTATTGGTGGAGATGCCGGATGTGCACCTGACGGAGTACCGGAACGGAACGAGCACCTGGGACTTATTCGTCCGGGGGAGTAGTCCCGAAGGGATCCAGGCGTCCGGAGGCGTTTTGACGGTTGTACCATCGGGTGCCATTCGCACCACCGCCGATGCGCTCATGCAGCGGTTCAGGGCGGCCGACATCATCATCGAGCGCGTGACAATCGACGACGGCTCTCTTTTCTACCGGCGTGAGGAGAATACCGGCGTCGTCGAGACCGTCATCTTCTCCAGGGGTATCGACATCATCCTCACCTCCGAAGGGTCGCCCCCCGTTCGGAGTCTCCTGGAATCCCCGGACACGCTGTCCCTCGCCGAGGGAAGCATGTCCGGCTCCATCGACCACGTCAATATCAGTGGACTTGAATTTGTGGTGAAATCGTTCACCAATATCGTCTCGGACGGCCTGGTGACCGTAAAACGAGTGCGGATAGACGCATACGAGGGGACCCTTGACGCGTCCGGTACGATGAACATCACCGACCCGTCTTTTCCGGCCACCCTCGCCCTTGAGGTCACGGACCTCGCCATCCACCGGCTCCTCAACACCTTTTCCGACGAGAAAGACCTAGTCGTGGGAACCCTGGAAGCCTACGGGAGCTTCGAGTTCACAGGCCGCTCTCTTTCGTCAATGCTCTCGACCATCGTCGGCCGGGGAGAATTCGCTATCACCGACGGGTATATCACCGATTTTTCCATCAGGAAGGAATTGGCGGACGGTATGTACGTCCCGGAGTTTCTTCTCCCTGAGGAGCTTGACACCGGTGCGTTCGATTACCTGGGGGGGCCCTACCGGGTAGGAAACGAGCGGATATGGTTCGACGACTCCCGGGTCACTGCGCCAACATACACCGCCGCCGCCCACGGCTACGTGGCCTTTGATGAAACTATGGACTTCGCGGGAGAGATCTATCCCTCGGAGGAGGTATTGAACACCACGAAGCTTCAGCGCCTCGCGGAGTTATCGGGAAATGAAAACCTGTTTCGAATCATCCCCTTCACGGTCGTCGGCTCCTTCGATGACGTGGATTTCGCCGTCGAGCTCAACTCACCGCTTTTTCATCGCCTCTTGGACGTGCTGAAAAATATCGACATCGGGATTTAGTGTCGAACCTTCGGGGTGCACCTCACCTCTTTGTTCCATCGAACGGCCCCCCATTCATATCAGCTTTCCGGAATCATGGTGCTCTGAAGCCGCTCAATATACATGTTCCTGAAATAGAGGATCATGTCCGTCAGCACCATCAATCCGTTGAATGAATACATGAAGGTTACCGGGTCGAAATTGTAGATCAGCTTATGTATCGTTCCGGAGACGTAGCCGAAAAAGACAACGAACATGAACAGAAAGCTCTTTCCCTTGTTCGTTCGGGACGTGTATGATTTGTAAATGGAAAACGGCCACGCCATGCCAAAACAGAGCAGCATGATTATTTCGAAGATGCTCATATCAATCTGCACGGGAACTCCTTGTCGTATGCATTGTTGCGGTTATCAGCGAGAGAAGCCTTCCCCTCAATATCGACGAAACAGGATCGTCGCCAGGGCGCCCATGACGACGCCGAATCCCACTATATATATGATATCCATCGTCACGGAAAACGCCGAAATCCCCAGCACCGCCGATCGCATCAGGTCGACGCCGTAGGTCACCGGATTGACGCTCACCATCAGCTTCAGCCATTTTGGCAGGGTGTGCACCGGATAAATGGCGCCCGAGAGAAAAAAAAGCGGCATGATGATGAAGTTGGAAATGGTGCCGAAGCCCTCGTAGGAATACATGCGGCTGGCGATGACCAGCCCAAGGGATGACAGCGCCAGGGAGATAATCAGCATCACCCCGAGGACCTGACACACCATCACCACGGAGAGGGAAACCCCGACCAGCGGAGCGAACATGAGAGTGATGATTCCCTGGAACATCGCCTGTGTGGCACCTCCCGCCACCTTTCCGGCGACGATGGACGTCCTCGGCACCGGGGCCACGAGGATCTCCTTGAGGAAGCCGAACTCCCGGTCCCATACCACCGATATCCCCGCCCACATGCCGGAGAAAATCAGTGTCATCACCACGATGCCGGGGAAAATATACTGAACGTAATCGAATCCCTCGGTCTCGTTGAATATGGGCCGAAGCCCCATGCCGAGAAACACGAGCCAGAGGATCGGTCTGGCGAACGAGCCGTACAACTGGTGCTTGTCCTTTAGAAGCCGTTTGAAATCCCTGAGCCAGATGATATATGTTCCTCGGAAAAACGCATACATACGTGTTTTCATCGCATCCTCCGCATCCTCATGGCGGTCCTGATTACCTCCATCGAATCGCCGCTTTCATCCCCTATGGCGCTCCCGGTTAAATTGATAAAAACATCCTCCAGCGTCGGCTGCTTCACGGATATCCCCCTCAGATCCGCCCCTACCTTCGCCATTCTCTTGATGGTATCATCGACCTCTTCGGTTTTGACGACCAGCACCGAATCCTCCCTGATCGCCTCTATACCCGCACTCACAAGCTTCGTGGTATTTGTCTCGGTTGCCTGGAGGATGATCGCGCTTCCCCCAAGGGCCTTCTTGAGATTGTCCGGTGTATCCACCTTAATAAGCTTTCCCTTGTGGATGATGCCGATGCGGTCCGAATGCTCCGCCTCCTCCATGTAGTGGGTCGTCAAAAAGAGGGTGACGTTGAAAGTATCCTTCAGGCCCCTGATGTATTCCCAGATGACCCTCCTGGTCTGAGGATCCAGTCCCAGGGTCGGCTCGTCGAGGAAGAGGACCGATGGCATATGCAAGAATCCCCGAGCGATCTCCAAGCGCCGCTTCATGCCGCCGGAGAATGTTTTGACCACCTTGTCTTTGACCTTCGTCAGCTCCACCATGGTCAGGGATTTTTCGATCCGCGTCTTCGCCTCTTTTCTGCCGATGCCGTAGAGGATCGCGTGGATATAGAGGTTCTCATATGCGGTCAGCCGCTCATCGAGGCTCGGGTCCTGGAAGATGATCCCGATTCGGTCTCGGACTGCGTCCGACTCCTTCACGATATCGTGCCCGGCGACCCACCCCCTCCCCTCGCTCGGTGGGAGGAGGGTCGTCAGCATTTTTATTGTTGTGGTTTTCCCGGCGCCGTTTGGCCCGAGAAATCCAAACGACTCTCCCTCGCCGACGGAGAAGCTCACCTTGTCTACGGCGACAAAGCCGTTAAAACGCTTCGTCAGTCCGTCTGTTCGAATCACGTTCTTCTACTCCTAAATATCACTCTATTGGCCCACATGGGGCATTATGCAGCCTGTCCCACATAATCGTGCGGGACAGGCAAAGGTTTCTAACTTGAAGATGGATATCACGCCTCTATTGGTGAAGACGTTTCCAGGGGGTAGATATTTCCCTTTTTTTCACTTTCAATCACCAGGGTCATCTCCTCTTCCAGCCGGGCGATCAGCGGGGTGAGTGTCTTGGTGTCGATGGCGGATATCAACACGGCGTCGAATTTTTCCGCCCTCTTCAGCGCCTCATGGGTAACGATTTTATCCATCTTGTTGAAGGCGAGAAGCAGCGGTATGTCCAAGAGATCGAGCTCCCGGAGAATATCGTTGACCGCATTAATCCGATCCCGAAACAGGGGATCGGATACATCCACCACGTGAAGCAGGAGGTCCGCGATTTTCAGCTCATCAAGCGTCGCGGAGAACGCCGCCATCAGCTCCTTCGGCAGGTCCCTGATGAACCCGACGGTATCGGTGACGATAACCTCAATCTCCCGAGGAAACCTGAGTCGTCTGCTGGACGGGTCCAGCGTTGCGAACAGCATGTTCTGAGCGTCCACATTGCTCTTCGTGAGGGTATTGAGAAGCGTGGACTTTCCGGCGTTGGTGTATCCGATGATGGAGATGATGGGAAGCTCTTTTCTGACCCGCAGCGCCCGCTGCTGTCCCCGCTCCCTCTCCAGTCCTTGTATCTCCTTTTCCAGCCGGTTGATTCTATCCCGCACTCGGCGGCGGTTGATCTCAAGCTTCGTCTCACCGGGCCCCCTGCCGCCGATGCCCCCGGTCAATCGACTCATGGCGGTGTTCTTCCTCACCAGACGGGGGAGCATGTAGTTGAGCTGGGCCAGTTCCACCTGGATCTTACCCTGTCGGCTTTTCGCCCTTCGGGCGAATATGTCGAGAATCACCTGGGTACGATCGATCACCTTGAGCTCGGTGAAGTCGGTGATGTTATCAACCTGGGCCGGCTTCAGCTCCCCGTCGAACACCAGGAGATCCGCGTCCCGCTGCATAGCGCGAATCACCACGTTTTTCAGCTTGCCCTGGCCGAGTACCCACTTGGGATCGACCTTCGACCGCTTCTGCATCACCGTATCCACCACCGAAAGTCCGGCCGTACCGCACAGCTCCTTCAGCTCGGCCATGGAATCCTCGGGGTTATTATCCTGATCCGAATAACACCCGATCAGAATCGCCCCCTCTCCCTTCTTTACCTTCCGCGCCCGAAAGGTCCGGGCGAACTCTTCCTCCAGAGACGATATCAGCTCGTCGAAATCCTCATCCAGATCGTGGACCGACTCCGGCTCCCACTCAGTCCATACATCCCCGCTCCCGTTTTCAGGCAGGAGATGCGCCACGAACACATCCCCCGGAAGCCCGTCATCCCCCACGCCCACGGCGGCGATCAAATCGAACTTCAACAGCGCAAGATCAGTCAGGTCGTCCCGGGAGAGCGACTCTCCCTTCAGATGGGTGTGTATCAGCCTCAGGCCCCGAAATCTCGTTCCCCCCGCCCGGTGACGGGAGAGATCCGGGATGACGATCATCGCGTGGTCCCCCACCACGATGAACTGCACAGCACCCCTGCGATCGATTATCGCGCCGATCTGGCGCTTGATTTCTAATGATATCTCGGTGAGGGCCCGGGCGAACTCCGGGTTGATGATTCTATCTGCGGGTATCTTTCTCCGGTAGAGGTTCTCCAGACGTTTCATCTGGTTCGGCTTCAGACCGGTTGTATTGCCGTATACTTTCATGTGTTCTCCTTAAGAGAAGAGTGTCTTTTCTCATTTCAAAAGACATCTCGGTGAGCGCCCGTACACACATTTGTATTGACGGTGGAATCCATAAGATCTCGTCTTACGAAGAGATGTGCCGGGCGTGTGTTCTGTTTCGGCTTCAGACCGGTTGTATCGCCGCTCACTTCATCTATTTTCTCCTTGAGAAACAAGTGTCTTTTTCATATAATAGTTCGGATTATCAGTATACGCCCATCGGGGCGTTTTTTCAAGGGTTTTAGGAAACAGGCTTCGGAGTATGTCGCCGAGACGCAGCACCGCAACGCTTCCGCTTCACGGCGGTAAGGCCCCGGCATGGCTTATGCAGCGCATGATCAAGCTCGCCAGAGAGATCGTTGTCATCATGGTCGCTGAATACGGCTCCGAAGAGGTATTAAAAAAGCTCTCCAACCCCTTCTGGTTCCAATCCCTTGGGTGCGTGTTGGGGTTCGACTGGCACTCCAGCGGCGTCACCACCACCGTCTCCGCCGCGATCAAGCAGGGGATAGCGGGCATGGAGAGCGACCTGAACCTGTTCGCCGCCGGCGGCAAGGGGGGGAAATCCCGCAATACACCGAAAGAGATCATGTGCGTGGGCGACCGCATTGAGCCGGACCCGGAATCCCTGGTCTATCTCTCCCGCCTCTCCGCCAAGGTGGACAACAACGCCGTCATGGACGGCTACCAGATCTACCTTCACCATTTCTTCTTCACCAAGGAGGGGAGCTGGGCTGTGGTGCAGCAGGGGATGAACGACGCCAACGGCACCGCCCGGAGATACCACTGGCTCGGCGACGACGTGGACGACATGATCGTGGAGCCCCACGCGGCGATCTGCTGCGATTTTAGGGAGGAGACGGTCACGAACCTGACCGACGCCCGCTCCGACGCGGCTCGATCGGTGGTCACCGACCTCTCCCGGGAACTGCCCGAATCTCTCGTGAAAGACCTGACGTCGATTAAGACCATGACCCTTCCCCGCCGTCACCACATCGTAGCTGAGGATATGAATCCCGACAGGCTCTATAAGATCATGCTGAAGACCTACGAGAGGCAGCCGGAGGATTTCGAGACGCTTCTCGCTTCCGAGGGGGTGGGTCCCAAGACGATCAGGGCGCTCTCCCTCATCGCCGAGGTGATACACGGACAGAACGCATCGTTCTCGGACCCGGCGCGGTTCAGCTACGCCCACGGAGGGAAGGACGGGCACCCGTACCCGGTTGATCGGGAGAATTACGATACCTCCATCGACATACTGAGGCGAACCACCCAGTCGTCCCGGATCGAGCGCACAGAAAAGATCAAGGCCCTCAAGAGACTGGACCGTTTCTACGACCGCTTTACGAGCACCGACAGATGACATCCACTCTCAATTCATTGCTGGACAACGCCTTGGGCGTCGTGTTCGACTTTGACGGCACCCTGGCGGAGATGACCATCGAGTTTCCACCCCTCTATACCCGGGTGTTCGAGATGTCCCAGGCATACAACGTCGACACCACGAAGCTTTCAGAACTCTATCTCATCGAGGTGATTGATGAGATCGCATCGATCATCGACGGCGCCGACGGTACGAAGTTTCGAAGAGACGCCCTGGATATGATCTTTTCTGAAGAGGTTGCCGCCGCCGAGAACGCCTCCCTCTTTCCCGGCTCCCGGGAGCTCATTGGAGCCTTAAAGGCAACCGGAAAGCGGGTGGCGCTGGTGACCAGGAACTGCCGGGACGCGGTGCTGACGGTATATCCCGAGGCGGCAGATGACGTGGACGTGTTCCTCCCCAGGGACGACGTGAAGAGAATCAAGCCCGATCCCGAGCACCTGAATAAGGCACTTTCACTATTGGGGATTGACGCAGCCCGGAGCATCATGGTGGGCGATCATCCTATCGATATTGTTTCGGCGAAGGCCGTCGGCATGAAGTCGGTGGGGGTATTGACCGGCAAGGTGGGCGTGGATGAGTTGGCGGCCGCCGGCGCCTCGTACGTGCTCGAGCGGGCGTCGGATATGATATTACATCTTATGGACTGATTGGAACGAATCCCGATGACACAGACACCCCTTCCCAGCGGTAAATTGCGATACGACCTGCTCGAGGATATCCTCTCACGGCTCACCTGCACCGACCCGAGAGTAACCGTGGGGCCACGGGTGGGCGAGGACGCCGCGGTCATCGACATAGGCGATCGCTACCTCATCGCCACCACCGACCCCATCACGTTTACCGCGGAGAACATTGGTTACTATGCCATTAATGTAAACGCCAACGACATCGCCGTGCACGGCGCGAGGCCGAGGTGGTTCATGGCGACTATCCTCCTCCCCATGGGAGACGCGACCGAATCGACGGTCAGGGAGATTTTTGAATCCATCGAACAGGCCATGAGGCCGCTGGGGGTGAGTCTCATCGGGGGACATACCGAGGTGACCGACTCTGTCAACACCCCCGTCGTGAGCGGACTGATGCTCGGTGAGGTGGAAAAAGATCACCTCGTTACCACCCGGGGATGCCGTCCCGGTGACCTGATCTTTCTCACCAAGGGGGTACCCATCGAGGGGACCGCCATCATTGCGGCGGAGAAGGAAGCCGAGCTCATCACGTGCGGCGTAGCACCCGACGAAATTCAGAGAGGTAAGGACTTTCTTTTCGACCCGGGAATCAGCGTGGTAACAGACGCCCTGCTGGCGGCACGGACCGCCACCGTCACCTCGATGCACGACCCCACCGAGGGGGGTCTTGCCGCCGGCCTGAACGAGGTGGCCCTGGCGGCTGATGTGTCGATGGTGGTGGTACGAGATGCGATACCGATCTACCCCGAAGGCGGGCGATTCTGCGGGCTGTTTGACATCGACCCCCTGATGACAATATCGTCCGGATCGCTGCTTTTCACCGCGCCCACGTCTGAGAGGAAACGCCTGGAGGAGGCGTTTTCTGATGAGGGTATACACCTCTCCATCATCGGGTGGGTTGAGGAGTCCTCGAAGGAGCGGGTATATATTGAGGATCAATCGGGAGATCGCACCCCCCTTCCCTACCGGGAGCGGGACGAAATCCTCAAGCTTTTCGAGTGAATCGGTCCCCGGAGGCCCTTGCCCTGCTTCATATGCCTGTCAATCATCGATGCAGGCGCCATCTCCCATATGACACCCGCGCCGTCGCCGTAAGCTGCACTCTATGTGGAACCGTCCCCTCGGGTATCTATTATCGGGAGGTGAGGTAAGACTGAGGGATGACGCCGTCTTTGCATATCGAAAAACCCAACGCCCGTCACATGTCCTGGATCTTGATCTTCTCGTAGGTCCCCATCACCTTTTCGACGTAGTCCGCCGGCAGCATCGCGCCCCGATGGAGCATCCCGTCCACGGCGCCCGGACCGCAGTTATAGGCAACCAGCGCAAGTCTGAGATCCTCATATTTCAGGAGCATCTTGAACAGGTAATACATGCCCATTCTGACATTGATGGAGGGATTTTCCAGAGTGTCCGTCCCCTCCCATTCAATGCCGAACTCGCCGGCCAGCTCCCTCCCTGTAGCGGGCATGATCTGCATCAATCCTCGGGCGCCCACGACGGACACCGCCGTCGGGTTGAACGCGCTCTCTATCTGGATCAGTGCCAGGATGAACTCGGGGTCATACCCATACTTCTGGGATTCGAAGTAGATGAGTGACGCCAACTCCCACTCCTCCTCGGGAGTCAATCCGGTTTCGAACGACTGTATGTAATCGAGAATGGAGAAACCCGGGTTGGACATGGACTGATTTTCACCATGGATTGTTACATCCAACAGTCGTGCATGGGAAATGGGTCGGATTCTCGGCGGGAAAAGCACCGTGAGCAGTGCAATCGCCAGCAAACATAAAACAACGAGGCCGCTTTTCGCGACCTCGTACCGTACATGTATCTTTGACATGTTCCGTGTACCGCCTTTTTCGTCAGTGTCGCGTGATGTTCAACAATGTGAGGTGTCGCATGAATAGACACACCGAACACGCGCAATTTTTAGGTATTATAACACCTTTTTATTGTTTGTCAAGGGGTTGCAGTATAAAATACCTATAAATGACGTGTTTATAATGCGATATTAATGTACAATGTAGTTACATTAGAGTATAAATTATATATAATATGCCGTTCAGAACGTATCGTTTCGTTTTTCTTTGACCTCATACGTACTTTTTGCTACAATCTCTCGCTATGGAAAAAGCGATTATCAGCGTCTCCCCGGGAGGCAGACAGGCGGATTACACCGGAAAGGTCCGGGAGATCTTCGATCTCGGCGATCAATTGATCATTGTCGCCACGGATCGCATCTCCGCATTCGACGTGGTGTTTTCCCAGGGAATCCCGGGAAAGGGAAAGATCCTGACCGAGATATCCAACCACTGGTTCTCGCTGATCGATTTTGTGCCGAATCACATCATCGAAACGGACGTTTCCCGATTCCCCGAGCCCTTCAATACCGACCCCTCTCTCTCGGGACGGGCGGTGCTGGTCAAAAAAGCCGAGCGCGTGGATGTGGAGTGCATCGTTCGGGGATATCTTGCGGGCTCCGGATACAAGGACTACATGAAAACCGGCATGATATCGGGACACACACTCCCCGACGGGCTGCAGATGGCCCAGGAGCTTCCCGAGCCGATATTCACCCCATCCACCAAGGCGGACGTGGGCCACGATGAGAACATCACCAGAAAAGAGATGGTGCATGCCATCGGCGCCGAGCTTTCCCGGACAATCGAGGAACTTTCACTCAGGATATATACCTTTGCCCACGACCTGATGAAAAAACGGGGCATCATCCTTGCCGACACGAAGTTCGAGTTCGGCGTCATTGACGGGGAGGTCATTCTCATCGACGAGGCCCTCACGCCCGACTCGTCCCGGTACTGGCCCATGGATTCCTACGAGATCGGTCAGTCACCCCCCAGCTTCGACAAGCAATACGTGCGGGATTTCCTGGAAACCACCGATTGGGACAAGACCCCTCCGGCGCCTCCCCTCCCCGAGGAAATAATCCAGGGAACCAGAAATCGATATCTTGAAATACTGGAAATAATTAAAGGAATCGGGTAAGATACTGCGGATCTGTATTTTTTGGGGCTTTTTTATTTGTGTCTTTTAGCGGGATTTGTGTATTCCGTACACTCTCAATACCCCGGTGTCCGCTCCCAGACAATTCACCCGCACCCCGGTTTCGTATAATCCCGCCTTCTGTGGAGCATCACACATCCCCTGCTCTCCTCCCTTCAACCGTGATTCGCTACGCCTCTCTTCCTTCCGTCCCGTCACACCCCCTTCTTCGCTCCACGGCGGCGAGATAACCCCTGAAGGCGAAAAAGGCCAGTGTCATGATGATGACCTGACTTGCCAGCACAGATCCGAACAGGACGAAAAATCCCTTTTCCATCAGGACTGACAGCATTATACCCACCCCGACGGCGGTGACGGCCGCATACGCCCAGGAGGAGAAAAGAAGCCATTTTGTCCTAAGAAGATACATCGGCAGCGCACCGGCCATGCTGACCAATGGCATGAAAATCAGGTCCCAGGGACCTGCATAGGGTGAGAAGAGATTTGCGATGAAGCAGCTGATGGGGACGAACAGGATAAGGTGTCTCCTCGCGGCCACGAGGATGACCAGGGCCTCGCTGATGCGAAACTGTATGGGGCCGTATGATACGGGGGCCAGGAGAACCGTCATCGCCACATACAGGGCGCTTAGAACAGCGACTTCCGCAATAATGCGGACGGGACGAATTGAGTCTTTGGATGGATTGTCGGACCGATCTTCTTTTTCAGGGGCGTTCATGGGGAGGTGGTTTT